>ERZ772764.36-NODE-36-length-90676-cov-10.783781_pt1 | contig 90676 bp, 66 predicted proteins | sample MGYA00512163_ERZ772764 | MGnify/ENA primary metagenome ERZ772764 (study PRJEB29015, sample SAMEA2737903) | human oral metagenome | biome: human oral; feature: human-associated habitat; material: dental | place: China | collected 2094 ... | reverse complement strand
GAACTGCAGTTTCTAACATCATTTGTAATTCTATTAGTTCTATGTCTTAAAACAGATATCACTATTTCTTCTTCTTCAACTTTAATACTTATAGAATAAGGGAAAAGTCCATCTAGAATATAATTAACTTTATCTTCAATATATTCTAAATGTTCACGAAGTAGATAGAAAGGAATATCTTTTTCAAGTATGTTTTTAAGTATGTCAAGTTCTTTAATCTCTCTATTATATGTAAGTAGAGTCTTATTAGTATTATCAAGATTACGTATTACTTCTTTAACCCTTGCTTTTTCCTCTGATAATTTAGTTAGATCCTTTTGAAGTTTTGATATTCTATCTGTAATTACTTGTAATCTATCTCTAAGTTCTTTATTTTCCTTATCAAAACTTGCTTTTATCTCTCTTATATAGATAAGTTCTTCTAAATTCTTAATAGATAAAGTGTTATTCATACTAAGTATGTCTCTATGTTTATTTAAAAAATGATAGTTTATATTCATTTCATTTATAGTATGTACAAGTTCTTCTTTAGTTTTAATAAGTTCATTATAATATTCTTCATTATATTCATGATGAAGTTCTTTCATTCTATCTTTATAGTCATTTAATAAAGACTCTATTCCATATATTACAGCTGATCCTTCCCATAATACAGTATAAATATCTTTAAGTTGACTGTATGAACCCATCATAAGTCCATTTACCATATCAAAAGTATTAGTTCTTTTAAGTACATCTTCTTTTATTAAAGACTTTATATAAGTAAGACAACCATTAAAATCAACATTATAATAATCCATAAGACTTCTTTTTATAGATTCTAGATGACTAAGTCCATCTTTCCATGAATTATAAATGTTTTTATTATCTTCTATCCATTTCTTATCTATAACATATGCTTTATATAAAGAACATCCATCACAATTGACTGCATAAGGAATATCAGTATAGTTATCTCCTTGTATTACAGAAGATGAAATCTTATCAAACTTATTAATACTTTCTTCATAAGTCTTAATTTTTAAATCTATTTCATTTATATAGGATTTTATATCAGAAGCTATCTTTTCAACTTCATCTCTTGGAATAGTAAAGTCTCTTATAATAAGTCCTAAATCTTTTAATTTCATTATACTAGATTTAAGTTCACTATATTCTTCAACTTTAATATCTCTTATAGCAATACTTAAATACTTATCTCTTTCTAAATTCAAGTTATTTTCTTCATCTTTTATTTGCTTTTGTAAAGATAGTGAGTCTCTATATGTCTTTTTATACATATTTTGTGCATCTATCTTCTCTGTAATATGTGTAAGTTCTTTCATTTTAAGTTCTATCTGTGATGATAAAGATATGTATTTTTCTTTTGCTATACTAAGAAGAGGATACTCTCCTTCCTCAAGAAGTTCTATTAGTTTATCAAGTTCCTCATCATTTATATCAGTATAATCTTTTTTAATATCATTTAACTTATTTTCAAGCTCACTTTTCTCATTCATAAGAGTAGGGATAGATATATTTTCAATTTCTTCTATATTATTTTCTATATTAGATAAATAAACTCTTTCATCTTTTTCATCTCTTGATGATAAAAGTTGTATTTTATATTGAGTTAAACCTTTGGTTGCACCCTTTTTATCTCTTAATGTTTCTATTACATTCTTTTTAAGCATAGCAATTCTATCACTATCAATAGTAGATTCTATTATCTTCTTTCTATCAAGTGGAGTAGAATTAGTTATACCATTAAAAGACTCAGATAAATGTGCAATATCTTCAACTTTACTATTATAATGAAGATATTTATTAACTAAATCTACATACATATCTCTATGACCAGTAGGATTAAGTTTAATTTCTTCTCCATTTTCTATAACTGTAAGATATGATTTTGCACTATGTGTATCTCCTTTAGGAGTATATTCATGTTCAGTTATTATAAGTTTACCTTTATCTTCATAAACTACCTTTTTATATCCACTCATACCTTGCTTTATAGGATACGATTTATCAAATCTACCTGATTTTGCATATGGATGAAGTGTACTCATAAGTAGTGATTTACCAGACCCATTAAGTCCTATTATTTGTATTATATCTCTTGACATATCTGTAATTTCTAAATCTCCAAGTTCTATCATATTTTTACAGACATATTCAATTATCTTCATATTATCACCTCACGGAAAAAATAAAATTTATACAAAACAGCATATATTTTCTTATATACACTGTTTTGTATTCTTATATGATATAGACTTAAATAGGCTCTAGAAGAGCGTATAATGGGTCTATTTTCCAATCTTTTGTGTTTTTCGTATAAATTATGGTTTGTTCTTAATATCGTGAAAATAGAAGTGATCTTTATAGAAATCAAGTATACTAACATTACCTTGAAGTCCTGTATTTTCTGGTGATTTTATAGTATAAGGATCTATAAGACCATAATCAAATTCGTTTCTATAACGTTTAGAAGCATATCTATCGTTACTTGTAGAAACAGTTGATTTCTTCATTTTCTTTTCGTCAGTAGTTTCAAGTAAACTCATTTTATAAGATAAGTAATGAAATACATCTATAAAGTTTGTATTATCAAATGTTTTAAATAAATCTGGGTGTGACTTTATAGTTTTACTTATCATAAGTTCTCTTGGTGCATCTGACTGAGATATAGTTTGTGTTTCACTTTGTGTTTCTGCTCCTCTATAGCTTGGTTTAGTTGTATGTATATTCATAAGATGAAATGCCATATGAGGATAAAAACTCATAACTATGTAATCATTATAACCAAGTATTAAAGATTTTAACATATCAAGTGAAATAGTATTCTTGTTTGCTCCAAAATCTATATAATCTTTCTTGTCTGCATTAGGATCATCTTCTGCAAATGTTTGCTTATCTTCGGGTTTTTCATAATAATCATCATTCTCTTTCCATATTTTAAGTGTAGGAATTCTATTAAATCCTAATCCTTCTGTATCAGACTCTAAGTATTTTATATAGATATTATATGTATCAACAAGCATATCCTTTACAACTGGAGATAATATACTCATATCTAAGAATTCAATCATCATTTCATCTATTTCATTCTTATCAAAGAATAGAAATGGAAGATAATAACGCCTTGAACCTATTCTTATATAGAATATTTGAACTTCTTCTCCGTCTTGGTTATATGTGTATGCTGAGTCAAAGTATGCTTTTTGCACTGTAACTTTACTTCCTTTACCTCTGTTTCTTCTAAGAAACTGTATTTCAAGTTGTCCATAAATAGTTTTATTCTTGTAATGATATTCTCCAGCATAAGGAAATCTTATCATTCCATGTATTTTATAATATCCATTATCTTGAAGCATTGGTACTTGAAGTATTGGATTTCCTCCTCTTATAAATAAATCATCACTAGTACTTGAAGCATTCTTGTCTATAAAATGTATCTTTTGTTGATTTTCTAAGAACTTTATAACATGTGGAAATATCATAAATCCTTCTTTTTCCATCTGTTTAAGCTTGAAAAGTGTGTTTGCTATCTCAATTCCTTTCTTATTTTCAGCAAAAAAACTAGGTGAGTATATAAACACACATTCAACATACCGAACCATTTGAGGCTCGGTAGTTGCATATGTAACTCTGTCTTTATCTCCTAGTTTATTATTTTTGCCGTCTTTAATGATAATTGATTGAGATAGCTCTTCTGAGTACGGAAGATAACGATATCCTGAAAGAATTCCTTTATATACTCCTAAGTTATTAGTACTAGATAAAGTTCTTACAAGTGCATGCCACATATCTCTATCTTCTGTTCTAAATAGATTTTCATTTATAAATCCTGTTTTTGCAAATGAATTTATAAATTTATCCTCTCTTATTTCTTGAGCTGATTTATCTCTTACAAATTTTATCATATCAAACTGGCTCCTTTTAATCTTCCATAAATCTAATAAAACTACTCTTTATCATAGTTAATATCTTAGGATATTTAGTAATTTTAAAATACCTTACGAAATTATCTTGTCTTTTTACTTCTATTTTATCTTTCTTTTTTCTAACTTTAGTATATTCTAGATTATCAAATTCTCCTGATAATAACTCTTTAAGCATCTTATCCATAGTTGATCTTTCATAGAATATCTTTCTTGGTGTAGTAGCATAAAATCTTTTCATAAGATCACCTCTTACATTAAGTCATTCTTAGTTGCTCTTTTAAGGTCATTAGATAAACCTATTGCTGTTAGAGCTTCTCCATTATCAGCAAATCCTCTTAGTTTTAGATATATTCCAGATGGTGATTGAAATGTATTTCCAACTTTCTTATATCCATCAAGTTCTGTAACTACATCAGGTGGTAATATAACAGAACTATTCATAAAATCTATTGCATCTACATCTGGAAGTTCTTCTGCTAATCTATTTAAGAATACAGAGAATGTTTCTTCAAGTTCATCAACTATAGTTCCTACAAGTGGTAATATATTAGAACCGCTTCTTCCTAATGTATTAAAATCAAGTCCTCTTCCTCTAGTTCCATTTGAATAATAATCTTCTATTTTTGTAAATATTTCCTTACCTGATACTTGATACAGATCTACAAGTGATCTTCTATCTCCTCTTAATGAATCTTCAATTTCTCCTTCTGTAGTCATTACCATAATTCCACCGTTTCCAGAACCATCATCTAATTGACGGATTGCATACATACTAACATATCCTCCATGCGATAACGGAGTTGGTTTTGTATATACTACAACACCTTTAAGTGCTCTGTTTCTTCCTGTAAGTATCTTATCCTCTACAGCTTCCTTTAAAAACTTTAATATTGCAATAATAAATTCTCTTTGATTTAACATAATTTTTATTCCTCCTGTTTTTAATATTAGTATAAACTCTACTGAACTTAATCAGTAGAGTTCTTTAATTATCTCATATCTTTAACCATTACATCATACAATTCTTTTGCTGATCCTCTAAATGCTATTATATCTGGATCATTTGCTTTCTTTCTAAGTCTTGATAATAAACTTACAAATGCTGTTGATGTTGATGGGAATGGAATGTTATTCTTTGATAGATATTTGTCTACTAAGATAGCAACACTCTCTAAGTCACTGTTTTCACTTCTTCTATCATCTTTATTATATCTATCATATCTTGATGATCTTGAAGATGAATTCTTTCTTCTATTTACTAAAGTGTATTCTTCTTCGTACCCTCTTCCTGTTCTTCTTGTAGTTCTTATAACATCACCATTTAATTCCATAATATCAAGAGCTTTAAGTATCACATCTCTTAAAACTCTTCTATTATCTCTTGCATCTACAAGAGTTGATACTAAATCTTCTCTTGATTTTTCAGTTATTTCATTAATAACTCTTTCTAATGTTCTAACTGATACTTTTTCATCTGCTCCCATAGTTAAGATATCAAAATCATCTATTGACATCTCTCCTCCATAGTTAGCAATTAAATCTGCAAGAAGTTTAATTTTGTCATCTTCTTCTGTAATAAAGTTTCTTTTCATTTACATCTTCCTCCTAGTTTTAATAATTTTGTTTTAATGTTAAATACAAACAAAGTACACCACCTCCAATTTCATAATACTATATATAAGTAAGTGATATACTAAAATTCTTGTCACTATTTATAGTAGTAAACCAGGTTTAAATACATCAAAAACTGATTTACCTACAAGATTTAAAAAGTCATTGGCTTTATGAGAAGTTATTTCTTTTTTCTTTTCTGCAAATGTCAATATCTCTTTAATCTTTGATTTAAATTCTACTTCTTTTCTATACTTTCTAAGTTCTGTTTGAGTTTTAGCATATAAATTAAGAACAGCTCTTGTAAATATAGGAACTTCATCTTGCTTTATATCATAAACCCAATCATCTGAGTGTATATACATAGGATTTAAAACATCTTCAAACGAATAGTTACAGTATCTTAGAAGTTCATCTGCTCTACCTACTGTAATATCACCATTTTTTCTTTCAATAGTTGCCCATATTTCTCTTATAATATTTCTCTTCTTTTGATGATCCTGCTTAGACAACATATAACCATTTGGATACTTTATTATTTGAGCACATGTAATCCATATAATAGGTGGAAGATCTGGATAACTCTTCCAAGGATCTGGAAGTGTATCTTCTATGTCTGAAAACCATAGTATATCTTTCTCTTCATCAAAGTCAGAATATAAAGGTTTCTTTCTAAGTTCCTTAAGTGTCAGCAGTTCAACTTTATCTGGTTCACAAAGCTCACCGAATAGCATAAGTTTACCATTATGATCTATTATATCTGAATACTTTAGAATACAAGTCATCTTAGTATTTTCAGAATATAAAAACCAGTTATCCTTAGGTCTTATAGGAACATCAGAAAGCTCTAGCTTCTTCTCTTTCTCATTAACTACCCAGTATTTAGTTTTCATAATTTATTCTCCTTTCGTTTTATTAATTCAGTTTGAATCAACTCATCATATATAATCTCACATTTATTTAAGAAAAAAAAGAACTCTGATAAAAGACATATTCAAATTTTGATAAATCAGAGTTCTTTGTAGTAGATTGACACTTTGTAATTAACATATTCATTATATTTGAGATCTATAACCAGTTCTTTAAAAGTATCTATCATGACTTAAATACTTTAGGGTTTTCTGTTCCTTATAGGCATCCAATGTTTTGAGATTTTTCTACTTAAGACGAATCATTCTAAAGAAACAAGAATGCAAAATACTCATATACCAAAGTGTCAAATGTATACTTTCTTAATTTTTATTCTCCTAAGAATACCTCAAACAAATTCACTTTACCCAAGATATTAATAATTTATTAATTAAAAGGCTTTTTTAAGCCTATTAACTACAACAGTACGATCTGCAGCTACAAGTTTTTTGAGCTTTCTCTTTTCTTGCTTAGTAGGTTTGTAGTGCATATCTTTAGATATTTCTTTCCATTTTGCAATAAGTTTTTTAACCTTATTATGATTAACTTTACTAATCATTGGTAATTTATGCTTATTACAATATCTTTGACAGTAATCATAATACATAAGTTTATTAAGAAGAATATGAATATACTTTTCTCCTTTATAATTTATATACTTTCTTATTTCACTTTCTATCAAAGATCTCTCATCCTTTTCAAACATATGAAGGCGATTAGAAATATGTGAATACTTCCATCTGCTTTCAGATTTGATAAATGAGTTTGTACAGCTATTTACATTAAAAGGACTAAAAGATAATATAGTTCCTTTATTAGTCTTTGGTAACGTAAATATAGTTGCTTTTACACGCATTAAATTACGTGTTATTCTTGCCTCTATACGTTTTCTTTCATGTAATAGAGTTTCTCTATCTAGTTCAATTACTTTCATAATTTCAATCACCTCCACATATTTATCTTAATTACACTTGATAATATGTAATTAATATTTTATTAGAAAACACATTAATCTTCAAGTTCTTCCTTCTTAGAGTTATCTTGATTCATATAGAAGTTTATACCCATACCCAAAAGAGTTTCATATACTACATAAGATCCTCCTACATTTGTATTAAATATAGCATTATTAACAGAGTTACTAGTTTGTAGTATCATATATTCTTTTGTAAGTATATCAACTTTTTGAGATGTTTTAGCATAGCTACTTCTACCAGTTTTCTTAGAAGCATTCTTTTCAACTGGATAACCTTTAGAGTTAGTTTCTGATATGGAAGTTGAACTATTTGCTTCACGAGGGTCATTCTTCTGTCTATTATAGAAGATAAATCCTACTTCATGTTTTGATGTAAGTGGTATCTTTTGTCCTAAATCTTCTATATGATATATAGTAAGTCTTTTATAATCTATGTATTTACTTGCAAGTAGGTATAGCTCAGATGAATGTTCAAGATCATTATTATTGGTATAAGGAAGATAACATACAGCAGGGAATCCTTGTTTTATATACTCATATAAATCTTCTTTAGACATTCCTATATATTCAAATTCTTTTTTAAGTCCAAGTATTTCATAGTACTTAGATAAGAACTCATATGTTTTAGCTGGTGTAATTTCATTATTTTGTATTCTATGTTTAAGAAGTTCCATTACTCCTGTATGAAATACTTCATATAAAGGAGAAGCTGTCGATCTTGCAATCAAACTTTGTGAAATATATAGGCAATCTATATTACGTCCGTATTCATCTACAAATTCTCCATTTCTATATATTCTTTGAATAGTAAACTTTCCGCCTGATTGAGTAGAGAACTTATATCCTACATCTGGAATATCTATGGTATAGAATGTCATTTTTATATACGGGTAGTCTGTACTTTGAGAATTTATTCTGAATTTATCATGTTTATAGTTTTCTCTATATATCTTAGCTTCTTCACTCATTTCAGCATCTTGATATTCTGATAAAGCATCATATACCTTATGTCTATAATCTAGAAGTTTAAGTCTAAACTTTTCAAGGTTTTCATCTTTACATTTAACATTTGAGTATACTTCTACTCTTGCAAGAAATGAGTTACTGTCAACTCTTATTTGCTCATCTTCAAATCCTGATGCAATAGATGGATTTTGTCCAAGTATAATAGGATCATCTGTATCTTGTATTATTTTAAATAGGATATCATCTTGTATAACTGTTCCTATATCTGGAAATAGATTTTTATATCTAGATATTATTCTCTTTTCTGTAAGTTCTATTTTAATCTCTGCTTGTCTTAAACATGTAAATTCAGCACAAAATCTTTCACTTACAAGAGCACTATCTGATGCATTATCTACATTTGTAGTAATAATAGATCTCATATTTTTACCAAGTCCAACACAATCAGTAATAGGAGAATATGAATCAGGATATGTAAGACAGAAGTTTTCTTCATCATCTCTTATATCATATTCTTTATTTAACTCAAGTAAATCAAGATCTGTTCTTAAAACACTTGTAAAGTTATTAGTAGTATGGAATTTATCTGTTTCTAATACATTTATTATACCATTTAGTTTATAAATATAGAAATTCATAAACTGATGTTTAATGTGGTGTAGTAATGTTATCTTTCCTCTTCTTCTTCTTATAACAGAATTCTTACCCATTATATCTTGCATAAGACTACTTTGATAATATGGATATTCTGCTCCAATTGGAACTACAAGTTTCATCTGTTGATCTAGTGCCATGTCTTTACGTTGTGAGGAATCATTTCCTCTTGCTGCATATGCTAAAGCTTGTGTTTGTGTAGTTTCAAGCATTTCTTCTGTAATTTTAACCTTTAATCTCTCTTTCATTTAATCAAGCTCCTTTCTAACTTCGTCTAGTGTAAGCATTTTAATGTCTTCATTATCAAATATTCTGCATCTGTATATAATTTTATGTACATGTTTTATAAGAAATATCTTCATATGATCAGTTACTTCATTTAAATCTATTCTTATAATGCTAGGTGATTCATATCTCATGATTTTAGAAGTAGGTGGAATATCATCAATATCTACCTTTCTTATTTTATTTCTAGCATATACCTCATATATATCACTTCCTACTAAAGTATACCTTATTTTAGCTTCACCTGCGTAGTTATACGCATTTCTAGACATAGTCTCAACATTAATATTTCTCCTTTTTCTTAAACTAAATACATTTTTCATTTTATACCTCCTATGAATTAATATCTTATTTTAAATCAAACTATTATTTATAATAGTATTTAAATTACGGGACAAATAAAACCTGAGGATTTCTCCCCAGGTTTATATTCATTAGTCTTCCACATATGCTTGTGGATATTTAATACAGTTATTATTACCTTTAATTCCAAGTTTTCCTAGAGTTAAAAGAGTAGTAACTGTAATAGAACCATAAGTTCTTGCTACATTTCTAAAATCTTTAACATTTTTATTGAATTCTTGATCTTCCATTCCTTGCATAGCTGAATATGATTTAGATAACTTTTCTCCTATGTGTTCTTTAGCACAGAATGTAGAGAAATTAGTTATATCTTTACATGTAAGTCCTTCAAAAGCTCTTATGTCATATCCATTATTCCAGTTCTTTGCAATAACATCTATGTTTTTAGCTGTCATTGATTCGAATGGATTTTCTTCTAAATCACCTTCAGGTTCTTTACCTTTTTCTTCGGGTTCTTTAGGCTCTTTAGAATCATCTGAATTATTTCCTTTAGAATCGTCTTTGTCTCCATTTTCTTTAGGTTCATCCCCCTCTTTATTATCATCTGTAGTTTCATCTCCATTATCAGAGTTGTCTCCCTCAACTTTATCATCAAATGGATTTACATCTGCATCGTCTCCGTCTTTATTTTCTTCATTCTTTTCTTCCATTTCTGGATTATCAAAGTCTTCAAGTTCTTCATCCTTTTCTTCTTTTTCTGTTTCTTGATTTTCTTTAATAAGTTGTAATACCATTTTACTTACAGTTTTAATATCTGTTTGCATGGACATAACTGCATTATTAAGTATTTCAGTTATTGTATCAGCAAGTACATTAGGTGTTTCTTCAGCTTCATAACCTTTAGTTATAGCAGAATATACTTCTTCTTCAGACTCAAAGTTCTTTCCTGAGTATTTACCCATTATACCTGAAGCTGCTTTATCTACAGCAAGTGCAAGTGATGTAGATATAACATTTGATTCATCAACTGATTCTAAACCTTTTTCTATTTGTCTAGAAGTTATTCCAAGTCCATCAAGTACATTCTCAGTTATTCTAACAGTAGAATCATTTATTCCTACATTTTCACAACTATTAAGAATTACTTTTGCAAGTACATTCTTAAGAATCGTATTTTTTACTATATTCATATCATTTATATACAAATTCATCACATCCTTTATTATAATGCTTCTATAAATCTATCACTTCTTAATACACTTTCTAGATGAGATCTTCCCATACAAGGATTAACAGCATTCATAAGCTCTCTCATGATACTATTAGTTTCTATAACTCTTTCTATTAAGTCAAAGTTATCTTCGTTTGGTTCTCTATAACTATTAATTATAATTCTAAGACCATTAAAAGAATGACTCAAAAGTTCCTTCTGTATCTTCATTCAGTAATTTACCTCCTTGTTTAATAAGATCCATTGCTAGAGGAACTTTATCAAATAGAATACAAGATAATTTATATTCTGCATCTACACGATTAAATTCCCTAGATTTAAGTTCAGTAACACCAGCAAGTTCTTTTATAACATCTGCTGGATAATACTTAAATTCTTCAAGTATTCTACCTAGTTTTCTTTTCATTGTACCTATTGATTTAATAGGTGTGCATATCTCTTCTACAACTCTTTTCATATGTTTAATCTGTTCTTTAACCGTACGATTACTTTGATATTTATAGTTTTTGTAACTTAATTGCCAGTAAGCATAATGAGAACTTCCTTCTATTTTCTCTCTATAATAATCATTCTTTTCTTTAGAGTTATTAAAATACACATACACTTCTGCTCTAGGATTATTAGGAGTTATAAGCTTAGGAGAATATAGTGTTCCTATATTAAATCCATCTGTTAATATAATACGAAATTCATTTTGAAGCATTATATCATTATGAATCTTAATCATATTATCGACGTCTTTTTCTCCCATATGTGCTAACTTCTCTTTATAATATAAATCTCCTATATACTTCTTAAGTTTCATTATTCTCTTTTTGTCTACTTCTGTAGCTTCTAGAAAAAAATTACATTTAAGAAGATATGGAGATAATATCGTAAGAGATTTCAAAAGTTCACATCTCTCGTAGAAAGGTTTAAAAGCTTTCTTCATTAAGTTCTGATTTACAAGAGCTATACCACCAGTCTTCATATTAGGTTTAGGACGACTATCAGAGAAAGGATCTCCATATAAAACTATTTTAAGACAAGTATTAAAACCATATCTACTACATACTTCTTTATCTTCTCTAGGAATATCTATAAGTACTGCATAGTCTCTACTTGTATCTCTTTCTTTATTCTTTTTCATATGAATTTATCTCCTTTTATCTAGTTAGTAATCTTCTTTTATAGTTGAAATTAGAGTTTGCTGAATAATCTTGGTATGCATTTGATGCTATACGCATAATATTGGTAACATTTTCATAATATGCTCTTGGTTTACCTATAACAAAGTATTCAAATAAACCAAGTGGTATTCTTGTAAATACTGTATTGTGTCCAGCAAGTGTTGCAAGCATATTAAAACTTGATGCTGAGTTAAACATGGATGTTATAATAGCCTCTGGTGTATCATTAGTGCCAAATCTTCCTATTTTAGGAGACGTAGCTACATTAAGTAGAGGTATTAAGTTTATACTTATAGTAATATCAGAAGCAATTCCTTCTGTAGTATTATAAGTAGCATCTGTTTTTATACTTATATTTTCTATAGCTGCTCTTGGTAAGTTCATTACACCTTTACTAAAAGCAGAGCAATAGAAAGGTTGTTGAGGTATTATGTATTTTTCCATACTATCCTGTTCATTTTTAGGAACGAAGAATGGTATAAGTTTGCATATTGCAAAATGAAGTCTAAATAAACTCCATCTGTCTGTTCCTACAGCTATAAGTCTTATATTAGCTGTATAAGATTCTCCCAAGCTAGAACCTTTTATTATCTTAGGTATAACTATTTGAGAACTCATATTAAATCCTACCCATTTACCATCTGCATAGTTGTGGAATCTAAGTTCTTTCCATGCATCTTTAAGTGTTTCATTATCTAAGTTAAATATACCTTTTGTAAGACCACTTAAAGCAGTATTAGCAGCTTTTGCAGTACTATCTTTCCAATATTGAACAGTTGCAGCTGATAATTCTGACTCTGATATATCAAGAGAAGAAGAATAGTTCTTTTCTATAGGTCCATCACAGTAAAATGATACAAAAGGGAACCCTTTTGATAAAGATTCTGGTGTAGTATTTAGTATATATTTCATAAAGTTAATAGCAGATTGGTCATTTAAATCATGTGGTCCTCCTGCTTGATATAAAGATGTTACTCCAGGCATTTTATCAAATTTACCATTAATACCATTTACAACAGTACTCATCATATTCTCTCCAACTTGTTTAACAGAGTCTGTAACTTGTTCTATTCCAGAACCTATAAATCTATCATAAAGAGCAAGTCCTATATCTCCACCATGTGTACCCATAAAAGCACGCATACCTTCACTTGCTTTCTTTATATACTGTTCTGTCATCTTATCTAGTTTCTCAGCTGAAGCTTTAGCTTTATTATAGAAATCATTATATCCTTTTTGTAATTGATCATATTTAGCTTGCATAAACGACTTACCTGTATTAAACTTCTTGGCAAGTTCATTTGCTTTCTTACCAAACTTAGATAAAGGATACGGATTACCTTTCTTACCTTTAATAGGATTCTTTCTTTGATCCCAGAAGTTATTATCAGCAAGCATATAATCTTCACTTACAGCTTTAATATCTGGCATAGTAGATTTCTTATTATTTGCATTAGCAAGATCATTCTTGATTTTTGTATCCATTAAAGCACTAATACCATTTAGTTTATCAACTGCTTGTGGTGCTATATCTTTAGCTATACTTTTAGCATTATTATCAAGTTTATGATTTGTAAATCCAAGTGTGTCAGTTACTTTCTGTCCCCAACTTCTTTGATCTATAGGACCACTATATAAACCACCGTCTAAAATAGAGAATCTATCTGCAAGTTTAGCACATATATGATCAGGTAAAAATACCTTCATATCTTCTGTTGTATATTCACCAAGACCAAGAAGCATAAGAGATGCTCTTGCATGTACACACACGTCTCTCCAGTAATCTTCTACAGCTATATTTGCTTCAAATCCATAGTTAGGTATATTAACAGAACCCCATAAATCATCAGTAAGTATCTTATAAAAAGTTCTACCTGAACCAAATATCATATTAGTTATAGGTGATGGATCTAACTTTAGGGGTGTAAGAGAGAGGTAGTTTCCTCTCTCCATTACAAGTTTAGCATATTTTTTACCTACAAGTCCACTCTCCCAAGATGATGCATTAGATCTAAACATAGATTCTTGCATAAAAGGAGGAGGATCAACTATATTATCAGCCATAGGAGGCATTCCCTCTATATGATTCTTATAATCTAGTCTTACATAGTATTTAATAGACGGATTTTGCTCTGTCTTTTTAATACTACTTATTTTATATACTCCAAGCTCTGAGAAGTCGTTTTTAGCCATTCTACCTGACATTGCTCTTGCGTCAAAGTCAGACTCAACTAACTTCCCAAGTTTACCTGCATTATTTCTATAGAAACCTCCACCTCTCATATCAAAACTTAATATTCTATTCTTAATTCCACCAGCGGTAGATCTGGCAGTTCCAACTATTCTGTTATTAACAGCATTTATTATATTAGTAAAAAGTCCCACCTTTCTACCTCCTTTATATTCTTGATTTTGCAATTATTTTTGCACCAGACATAAGCGAATTGTTTCTACTTTCTGACTGTAACATTTTAGTAAGTCCTACTACTGCTTCTGTAGTTTGCTTTTGTGCAGATATCATACTAGACATAAACTTAATCATAGTATTCATCATTTGAGCTAACATTCCATCATTTGAAGCATTTACAATTTGAGTAGGAGCTGCACTATGATTTACAGGTCCGTCTCCTTTTTCAAGTCCAGCTGGATCTTTATCAAGTCTTCTACCAGAAAGTCCATTTCTTTGAGCATACGCTATGTTTTCACGTTCAGTATGCTTTAAGTTATCATAAGTAAGTTCTAGTACTTTAAATGGATCTATTTTATTACCATTTGCATCTATTACTTCATAGTGCAAGTGAGAACCATAAGCATCTACTCTACCATTAGGTCCTACTCCACCAGCTTCTCCTATTTGTTGACCTGCTTTTACAAAGTCTCCTATCTTAAGAGGTGTTCTTTTTGATAAGTGTAGATATCTTGTAGACATTCCATTATCTCCAGTTATTTGAACTATACCGAAGTTTGATGTATTAGATGTAATTTTACCATCATGAGTTGCAAATATAGGGGTTCCTTTATAAGCACGTATATCTATACCTTTATGATCACGAGAACCACCTTTAACATTACGAGGACCAAATGCTGATGTAACTACAACATCTGATCTAGTTCCTTTAATAGGCATATTATGCATTATTCCTGCATATGTTTTACCTATAGACTCACCAAGTTTAATAGTAGGATCTATATTAGCTGGTTTATATATAGTATCACCAGCTGCACTTATACCAAATGCACCAGCATAGTTTATAGACGTACCAGATTTCTTATTTCTTACTTTAAGACCAGATTCTAGTCCACTTCTAAACCAGTTGTACATTTCTCCTACTGTAAATGGTCTTATACGTTTCTTACCACCTTCATAGAAGAAATAAGGATTTGCATCTATAACAGCTTGTGATGTTTCAAGTTGTATTCCAAGTGCATCTTTAGAACCTTGAATATATTTCTTAGAGCCACCAAAACCAAATGCATGTACCATATAAACTTCTTCAGGAAGAGGATCACGACCTGCATATTTCTTAGCAAGAGCATATTCATCTGCTAAGTGGAATGCACCCATAAATGCATTCATATATGGATTAAATCTAGGATCTTGACTTGTACCAAGACCACGTTGCATATCTTCAGGTGTTAAACCTATCTTTCTTGCATGTTTTTTAGTTACTTCTTTCCATGTAGCTGTTGTAAATTGGAAAAGACCTTTAGCTGATGAACCACTAGCTCCAGCATCTGCAACAAATCCAGATTCTTTACCAGCTATTGCCATCATAAGATTTTCATCTACTCCAGTTATTTGTGCAACTTTAGATATAATTGCAATAGGATCAGAATTACCGTTAGTTATTCTAGAGAAGTCTCCTTGTAAACCTGCTCCTTCACCCATAGTAAGTCCAAACTTACCTCCTCCAAATGCAGCAGATGCAGCATTTTGTACTATTCCTAAAGCATTATTTATAGCAGGATAAGAACCATATTTAAACTTACTTACTCTAGTTGCCATAAGTCTTCCATAATTATAACGTTTATAATTATCAGAAGGACCATCACCTTTTTCTCCACTAAAGTCCATATCACTTAATCCAGCTACATCTGAATATGTAAACTTCTTTTTAGTTTTATCATATTTACGAATTTTATTATAGTCTGGATTTTCTTTATCCCATTTAGATTGGAAATTTTTAGCCATGTTATCACGTTTTTTCATGATATAAGGGACATTAAGTTCATTTTTATCATAAGTAAGATCCACATTAGAATACTTTTCATATATTCTTTCCATTACAGGTGAAGCTTTTTCCACATATTTAGATCTATCTTTAGAAGAATAACCTTTTTGGTTCATTTCTTCAGCAAATGCTATCCACTCAGGTGTAGTTACATAGCTTTGCTTAGCATTTCTCATATAAGTTTCAGTTGCTTCTTTCTTAGTAAGTCCATTCATATCTACATTTTCTGTAGTTCCTAAGTCATTTTGCACACCCATCTTCTGTATATCATCTTTTTTAAGGCCAGTTATCTTTTCAACTAACCATGCAAGAAGTTCAGAAGCACCTATAATTAAACCAAATATTCCAAGTGTTTTAAGTCCTGCTATTATTGCATCTCCTAATAAACCAGCAAATGCTCCTTTAAAGAAACCTAGTATACTAGATATTCCACCACTTAAAAGACCTCCTAAGAATCCTTTAAGTTTATCCCACCAAGAACCAGTATCTTTAGCAGCAGGTGCATCTTTTGCTATATTATTTATTATACTTGTAGTGTTTCCTTTAAGTAAAGCATCTTCTACCATTTCCTTTTTAAGTTGGTCTTTTTGGAATGATGGTTTATTAAATAACTGTCTTATTCTTTGTATTCTCATTTTAGATTTAGGATCTTTAGCATCTTGTTGACTCATAAGAAGAGCTGATTTTGAAGATTCTAAGTCTGTATTTGTAAGTGCTATAGTATCATCACCTATAATACGTACATTTACAAAATCATTAAGTTTATCAAGTATTTCTTGTAGTTTTGCTACAACTGGATCTTGAGTATCCTTTTGTTCTTCTACAGACGGAGTAGTCCCATCATCATTTGTAGGAGTTGTACCAGTTGATGCAACTAGTGCTGAACCACCCCTGTATTTCTTATATCCAGCTTTAGCTAGTTGTGCAACACCAAATACTGCAGCACCTAACATAGTAGATTTAAGTCCTTTTTTAAATCCTTCTTTAGCTCCCTCTTTTATCTTTTTAATCTTAGATTTAAGAGATTTATCGCTACCTTCTTTAAGTCCTACATTATTAGGTTTAGTAAGTATAGTAACAGATATAAGTCTTGCAAGTATATCTCCAGTTAATATATCTGTTTTATATACAGTTGCTTCTGGATCACATATTTGACACTTCTTGGTTCCGTATGTTAAAAGAGTAACGTAGTGAGATCCATCATTATCTATATTTTTAAGTTGAAGTATAGCAGATGATTTAGGATCAGTTAATATAGATTTAATATTTTGTGGTGTAAACACATTTTCAGATCCTTTATATTGCATACATTCCCAATCTATCTTAGTAGCCATAGCTTTAAAGAAATCCATATTAACACCATCATCTGTTAAGAACTCATTTGCTACATCAACCATAGTAGATGCAGATATAGGAGGATATCCATGTCTTATAATAGCCGCATTAAATGCACCAAGTGCACATCCTGCAACAGATACACGTTTACCATTTGCAAACTTAAGATCTTTAAAATCATCCATTCTCCATCCAGTTTGTGTATCTACTTCATTCGATCCTCCAGCTCCCCCAGCTAATTCATTATATTTCATATTCATAAGCTGAGTAATTACTTGTTCAGATTGACCTTTAGCACGAGCATCTTTTACTATATATCCTCCACCTATAGTAGTTTCAAGTAATGCATGTATAGAATCTCCTGCTATTCCTCTTATATTACCTATGTCATTTGCAAAGTTATTTAAAACTGCAACTTCACGTATTCCATATATAGAATTACGCAAAAGATCATCTTCACGATTTGCAAGTTCAGGTTTAACCATAGATAAATACATAGAATACATATCTATAGCTCTACTATAAGAATCTGCCATTTCCATACGTAAATCAATTACTTGATTAAGAGCAGTTCTTTTATCTTCAGGAAGTTTATCATACCATGCTTTTATTGCTTTTTCTTTTTCTTCTGGTGTAAGATCTTCATTTTGCATTATACTATTAAATTCTTGCATAAGTATAGTTCCTACTATTTGATTAGGAAGTAATACCTTACCATTTTCTATAGCTCTATCATAAGTATGTTTTTCAAATGCACTATTAATATAATCATTTGCAATAATTCTTGCAACTTGGAAATCAGATCTCATTTTACCATTTTGATCATACATAAGAGCTTTGATTTGATTTGCTGTAACTTCAAATTGAGTACTAGCTGCTGTTTTTTGATATTCATTTAACATAAATAGACTTTTTTCTCTACTTGCTTTATCAGAATCTGACAAACCATCATAGAATTCTTGAAGTTTGGCAACTAACTGTTTATCCCCAATACCTTCGAAGTCTCCATCTAAAAACTTATTAGAAATATCTGTATATTTAGCTTTTGCACCATCTATTTTATCATATCCTTTTTTGTAGAAATCATCTATAGTTGCTTCATACATATCTTCTTTAGTCATAAACTTCATATCATGTATAGCAACACCAGCTTTAGACAAGTCACGACGTTTCATTTCAGCACCTTCACGTAAACCATAAGCTTCTTTATTCTTTTCTCCAAGCATTTGAAGACGTCTTTCACGTGCTGCTTTCTTTTCTTCATCTGTTCTTTCTTGATCTTCTTCTATAGCTGTTAAATCTTCATCAAAAGATCTAAGTTCTAATATACGTTTTTCATTTTCAGCATATCTTGCAAGTGCTTGTGTCTTTTCTTCTTCTGAAACTTCTGGATTTTCTTGAAGTTGCATAAGACGATTATTATCATCTTCTAGATTTTTAATCATTCCAGCAACTACATCATGTCTTACTTCTCCATCTGAACGTTTGTCTTTTATATTGAAATACTTCTTTATGAAATCAAACCCCTTTAAGAAGTTACCTATTTTCTTAAATAGACCTTTATTACCTTTACCATCATCATCAAATAACTTTCTTTGTGCAAGTCTTAGAAGTGATGGTGCCATTGCTCCAGCTAGAAGTCCTGTAGCAAGTCCCATAAATGGTGATATTACAGCACCTATTGGTCCTGCAGCTTGATATGCTTTCATAGTCAGAGATCCCACTTTACCTCCAAGTCCTATTGAAGGAAGCCACTTATGTAGGAATTTTGCCATAAATATCTGTCTATTTGTAATTCCATCTTGGTTCTTAAATTCTCCTTCTGCTCCAAGAACAGCTTCCATTTTTTCTCTGGTACGAGAAAAAAGCATAGCTCCACCCATTACTCCTGCTAGTAATTGACCAAGTAGTGGTGATTGAACTATTCCTTGAGTTTGAAGTAGCTTACCTAAAGCATAACCTGATGCAGCTCCTCCAACTACTCCAGTAATACGAGTAATCTTTGGATCTGTAAATATGTTAGTAATTACTTTATTAATTGAATCTATAGGTGCTGTATACTCAAATCCAAGTCCTTCACGTGCAATTCTATCACGTCTTTCTATACCTTGCATCATAGCTTCTGTATATTTAGCATACTTAGTTTTAAGTTTACCTATATCAAGGTTACCGTTTTCATCTATAAAAGGTACAAGCTGAGCAGGATCTTTAATAAATCCAAGTCTTTCCATATCAGCTGCTTTAGTTCCCATACCTACATAGTGTGCCATAGACGCAGCTGTCATATTAGCATTATTCATTTTAGAGAAATACTCATTTGCTTTAAAATACTTTTTAAGCTCAATATCAAGTTTAGCTTGATCATCAGCTGTAAGTGTATCAGAATAGTATCTTTCACGTAAACCTTTATCTGCTATACCTCCATTATTAATCATAGATTTTATAGCTTGTGATTTTTGCATACGTAAAGCTTCTTCTTTTTGCTCAGCTGTCATATTTCTAATGTCAGATGTTATATCATTTGATATTAAGTTATCCATCATACGTGTTGATGTCATACCAAATGTAGCTTTTGCTATCATATTATTAACTTCTCTTTTAGTATCTTCAGGAAGTTCATTCCATACAGATTCTGGTATATTAACAAGTGTATCTACTGATACAGTAGGAGATCTTAGTATGTTATATAAATCTTTAGTAGATTTTATATTAGATTCTGGTTTAACTCTATTATTAACTTTAGATTTCTTTTTGACTTTAGAACCAGAACCTCCGCCACCAGAGTTTCCACCTCCTCCACCTCTACCGTTTCCTATGCCAGTTCTATATATAGATGAACCTGTAAGTTCTTCAAATTCACGTGCATTTATAATACCTTTTTCAAACTTATACATAGCAGATACATAACTAGGTGCATAAGAAGAAAGTTTTTCTTTGTTAGAAACATAGTTTCTTTCAGTAGCATTTATTATATTTTCACGTCTATCATCCCAATCTTTACGTTCAGTCCAATCTACGTTATTAAATACATCAGAAAGTCCTAGTATAATATTAGGAAGTATTCCATGATATTCTTTAGCTATTTTAGATTTAAGTCCAAGTTTATTTATAAGAGTAGTAGGTTCTACATTCATAAAAGAGTTACTGTCAACTTTTGCTTTCAAAAGTGCAGCCATAACTTGTCTTACAAGTATTTCATTTTGGAACTTAAGTCTTCCATTCTTGTCTTTTGTATAAGCACCAAATTTATCTGTGTCAAAAAGCTGAGACATATTAGAGTTTGATATTCCACCTGTATTTGCAATAGCTTTCTCACTCATAAGAGAGAAATTTCTCATCATTTGATCTACACCAGTTGTAATAGTTTGAGATGACTGAGCCATATCTCTTATTTGCTCTTGTAGTGATGTCCATTCTTGTCTATCATAATCATAACGTTCTCCTACATACTTATTAATTCCATCTCTTATAGAATATAATATAGACGGAATTTCAAAAGTCACTGCGGTGTAAAATTTATTATCAAAAAGAGCTTCTTTAGACATATCAGTTCTTTTATTAGTAGATGGATCATATCCTATTGCTTGATGATGTGCTTGTGTTACAGCTCTTAATGTAGCATTTTTACCAAAAGCAAGTTGATTTATTATATCTTGTACATACTCAGATGCATTTGCTCTAAATCTTGTAAGATGTTCTCTTGCTCCTTTTGTAGGCATTTTGTTTATAACAGATTTAATTAAACCATCAAGCATCATTTGTTTTAATGCTCCTGGTTCTTTAAATCCATCTATAGCATCTTTTATCATTCCAAAACTATCTAAACCAAGCATACCTACATCAGTAGATTTAACTAACTGTTTTATGATTTCTTTAGGTTTTCCACCAAATATTGCTTCTGTAAGAGCAGACATCTTTCTACTTTTAGTTTCAAATCCTCTACCATTAGTAAGATCTGTTTTCTTTTGTTCTTTTTTAGTATTATCTCTTATTTCTTTAAGTAAAGATAGTACTCCATCTCTATATTGAGCTTCTGCACGTATAGATTCTGTATTATTTTGATTCTTTATTATTTGTGTAAGCAGTGTATTTGTATAACCTTGTTCTCTAAGAGCAAGTTTATCTACAGCTTTAAGTTTAGCAGGAGATTCAAATTTATATGGATCCATACTATCTGTAGCTATATCATTACGTGCTATAGTTTGGTATTCCATTTGTTGCTCTTTCATAATAGCTGTTTTATTACTACGAGCTTTAGTATCACCTGCAACACGTGTTGAATTTCCACCAAACATCTTTCTAGTTGAGTCAGATGATTTCTTTGCAATATTAATAGCTTCCATAGCTGAGGCTTTTTGTCTTGCAATATCGTTAGAATCAACACCTTTACCATTATATGCCATGTGTAAAAACACCTCCTAATATATGTATTTCAAACTGAAAATTGTCTGTGATCTTGTATGTTTTATAGCTATATATAATAAAGTATAATAATCTTTATATGAGAGATTAAATAATATTATATTGGAGGTATAAAAATGAAAACTATCAATTTATCAAAAGCACTAGGAAATAGAATATTAAAGGATATGGAAATAGTTAGTAAATCTAAAGATTGGAATGAAGTAGAAAGCATCTATGATTATTATAGTTCTTTATTTGCTACTAAAATGATTCCTCTTTTTGGAGAAGATGGATCAGTAGCCCTTGAACATGATTTATATAATTATCATTTCAAAGGAGATCCAGAAAAGTTATTTAAAATAGCTGTTAAAGAACAGTGGGAAAAATATTTAGTAGTAGGTGGGTTCGCTCATTGGATCTACTTAAAGATGGAAGAATTAGATTCCATTTAAAAGACAAAGTTGATCTCACACGAGATCTTTTTTTCTTCGGTTCGTCTTTCTGTTTAGAGGAAAAAAAAGAAAAGTCCCAATACCAGAACTTAATCTAGTATTGGAAATATCCTTATTTATCTTCTGTTATTATTGTAAATCTTAATCCAGACTTATTTACAAGCATTGCTTGTCTTATACTGTCTCTAAATTGAGGTGAGTCTAACATTTGTGTATATCCTGAGAATAATAAATCATCTGACTTACCTATATATCTTTTAACTACATCAAGTTTATCTTTAGCACTTACAGTGTCTAGTAAATATAGAAGTTTTACAAATACATTATCTTGAAAAGTATGTTTACCACAGAATCTACTAATTATACCATTAAAGAATTTATAAAGATTTTTAAGCATAAGCTCTAAGCTATTATCAAGAAATTCATCTAAATTATCTTCAAAGTATTTATTAAAATTAGCTATATCTTCAACCAAATTATTCTTTTTCCAAATATTTTCATAGTATATACTAGCTCCAGTACAAATGCCTTCATCTTCAGTTTGAAACCTGAATTCTTTTATATCATAAATAGAAAATGGATTTATAAGTATATTAGACTTTCTTAAATATTCAGAGAACATTTCAAGTAAGAATATATTAGCTAAATAACCAGGCAAACTAGAATTGACACTATTTCCAGTTATATAAAGATCATTTCTATGTGCTGTTAAAGGTGTTGTAACTATAAGGTTATTAATATTATCTTTTACTTTAATAACCTTAATCTTTTCAAGTTCCCATTCCTTAAAGTCTTGTGTATTACGGATTTCAGCTCTTCTTCCTCTGCTAGGTATTGTAATTAAATTATTGTAATTGTCTATATCAGGTTGTGGAAACTCAATTAAATCTACTGCTAATTTAGGCTCTAATTCTTTAGTTTGATTAAGACATTTATCTACTACTTCTTCTAAAAATTCATGTATATCATTTATACTTATACTATCAGGACATGCAATATGTATATTTCTTAAAGCAAATACATTAAATAAGTTGTGTAGTAGTGTATTTGCACCTTCTTTAGTAAAAGCATCCCATTCTTCTTCAGATTTATAACCAGATATTTCTGTTCCATACATAATATGAGATACAAGTTCTGAATCTAAATTTAGTCTTTTATTATGTTTTACAGATGACTCCTTAGCAATTTTACGAACTTTTTCAAATTGATCATCAGTTAGTTTGAAATCTTTACAGAACTTAAGAAACTTTAAAACTTCATCAAAATGACTAGCTGGTGTTATTTTACTAATAGTACTTAATAGTTTAACTACTTTGTCTTTTGGATAATGTATAGGATTAGTTATAATATCAGAAGAGAAAGAAATAGTAAGATCTTCAAGACTATTTCTATCCATTATAACTGGTCCAAATAAGTTGAATGTATCTCTTTTGTCAACATTTTTATAATAATCTCTTACTATCAGATCATAAACTTCTCTTATAAAGAAAAACATTCCTTGAGCTTTCTTATAATTAAAAGCATTAAATTTAATTGATGTTATTATAGTTTTCTGTTCTGATGATCTAAATACTTCTGCATAAGATGTATGTATAGGTAAATCTCTTATAAAGTACTCATATGGTCCAATCTTAACTCCAGCTTCAAATCCATTATGTATTTTATCATATTGCATATTAGTCCTCCTTTTTACTTACTTTAATAAATGTAACTCTCATTGATTCTAATATATTAAGTACTTCTTCACCAATTAATTTACTATCTTTAGCTATAAAGTTTTCTACTAATATAGGAAGAGCTTTCCCTTCTTCTCTAGCTATAGATCTTCTAAGAAGATCTGCTTTATACTCTGCTGTAACACCATGTAACGGAGTTGTATTAATAACATTTAAAGAGAAGGTTCTTTTAACTGCTCCACGAATAGTAAATCCATTGTTTAAAAGTCCACACCAAGAATTACTAATTCTATCTTTTAGTGTATTTATATATTTTTCTATATTATCTTTTAAGAATTCTTTTCTATATTCTTCATAAGTATCATTAAATTCTTTTATACTTAAAGCATCTTTAAATACAGCTGATATAGTATTAGATATATAGAAATCTTCTTTATATCTAAATGGAACTCTACTCCAGAAATCATATCTATACATAAATGGATATTTTTCTCTATAGAATTCTATAAAAGAGTCAAAGAATGTTAAAAGTGCAAGTGATTGTGTAATTGATACATCTAAATTACTACTTTTATAGCTAGGAAGTGTAAATAAAGCCATAGTAGTTACTTTTTGGTTATCTACTAATTTAAGATCATAAGTAATACCTTTTTCATTTATATGTCCATCTATAGATTGAATTTGAAAACTTATGTCTTCTGGTGCATATTCTGGGTTTTTACAGCTATCATTTATTATAGATGACTCAGTAAATTTAGGATCCATAGGAATTTCATCATTAATAGCTAGTGCTTTTTGTAATTCTTCTACATAGTATTCTATATAAGACAAGTCTGTTCCATATGGTACTGACATTCTAATTTCTTTAAGTTTGCTATTATTAAATGTCATATGTCTCATTGCTTCAACTTCTTCATATGTAGATTTTATAACATTCTCTTTAATTCCAATAGAAGAATACTCTCCTCCATACATAATTTCTGGAATTATTGCTTTATCTATATTTAAAGCATCAGCTGAGTAGTTTGTATCTATTTCACTACATACTATTTCTTTTTCTTTATTATAATATTCCTCAGGTATTACTGTACTAACTAAATTACAGTGTATTTTAGCAATAGCTTCCATATATGATTTAATACTCTTTCTTTGAGCTTTATCTTGGTATATCTTATCATTTTTATATATGTCAGAGTTGTATATAGTTCCTGAGCGTACTTCAAGTGTAATTACATCTTTTGATGTAAATGCATTAACATCTACTCCAAGATGGACTAAGTCTTGAGTTGCTTCAAATAAAGATTTTCCATTTATTACATTACTAAATATAGAGTGTTCAAGTAAGTGTGGAACACCTTGTGAGCTATCTTTACTAAGTATAGCAAATGTAGAACTTACTCTACATTTAACAAATTCTCTATCTTCTAATACTTCAATTATTGCATTTGGAGATATATTTGCTACATTATATCTTTTACCATCTACCACTTCTATTCTGTTCCAATTAAGTTTCATTATAATCCTCCTTTATAAATCAAAAAAAAAACACTCAAGGGACGTCTCCCTTGAATGCTTTTTATATTTTATTATCTTCCTATATTTAACCAGCTGAATATTTCAGATATTCTTTGCATATCTGTATCATAAAATACTTCTTCAGCCGCATCAGCAAATTCTTTTACAGAAGTTGCTCCTAACATATCTGTACATCTAACAACATCATCTCCACACATTCCAATTACATAAAGTGTAGCTAGAAGTTTTCTAGAGATTCTATCATTATCAACTCTAGATGGAATTGCTGGTCCTATAACACTTACAAAGTCATGGAAGTCAACTTTTGCATCTAGAAGTTCTTTCATGTCTGAAAGAATTACATCTGAGTTTCTTGACAAATATGTTCCTACCATTGCATTTTGATAATTATTGTATGCATAGAATATTCCATCACCCCAGAAGTCTAGAATTTCTTGTCCCCATGCATTAAGAACTTCATTTCTATAATCTGTAATATTATGACAGTAATTCAATGGTACATAAGAATAGCAAAGTAATGCAAGCATGTATTGAACTGTTTCTGGATTATCTTCTTCAATATACTTTCTAAATACATTATTATCTCTTATGTCATAATTATCAGTTGCATATCCATTTTCTCCTATAATATCAAGGATATTATTAGCACAAGTATCTCTACAACATGTATAGACACCTGTTTGGTTTTCTAAGTTTCTAAAATCTTGTCCAGCTTTCATAACATTTGGTACATAAACCATATCTGATCCACATATTGGACAAATAGGTCTTACTTCTTCACCATCATTTATAATAGGGAAGCAAGAGTCCATATCAATAAGCATAAGTCTCTTTTCTGTTCTTCCGCCATTTCTAACATATCTTAATGCAAAGTTTTTAGGCTCTTGCATTACATGAACGTCTGATGCTACAAAGTAGTCAGACAAGATTTGTTGAATTCTATTTGCATCTTCTCTAAGTCTTGGTTCTTTAAATATCCATTCAGATGCATACAACCAAGGTTTATCTTCCTTTTCAGGATATTTTTCTGAAAGCCATCTTTGGAAATCTGGATCTAGAATGATTTCTGATCCAAATTCTTGTTGAACTACAAGAGGACTTCCATTTACAAGATTACATTTTGCAAATAGAAGTAAATCATCATCTGTTATTAGTTCATTATCTCTAAGATTCACTAAGTTTACATAACAAATGTATTCACAAGCATTCCCAAATATTCCTGTTCCTTCATATGCAAGTTTAACTACATAATCTTTATTATTTTGATCAACTGAAACTATTCTCTTTTGACCAATGTTTGCTTGAACTCCGCATATTCTCTCTACTATCTTTTCTATTCTAAGTTGAGAATATACTTCTGCTCTTATGAAAGGTTCTGTTGCGAATGCTACATAATTAGCACTTTCTTTAGTTATTGCCATCTCTATTCCTCCTATTTATTTTAAAGTAATCCTTGTATTTGTGGTCCAGTTATATCTTTTGATATTTCTGGTATTAAGTAAAGTGATCTGTTTTTAAGTTGTGCATTTGTTACTCTAAACATATTTTTGAAGTTTTCTCTATAGTCTTCATAGATATTATCAAAGTATACAAGTGCATAGATTGCTTCAGATTCATTTAAACCATATCTATTACTCATATGTCTAAAATAATCTCTAAAAACAGCTTCCTTTTTGGTTCCATTCAATAGTTCTTCAATGTAGGCTCTTGTATAATCAATGTTTCCTACATACTTAAGAACAGAGTTTGTAACTACTTTTACTCTGTTCTTAAGATTTGGGAATTTTAATATAACTGGGTCATATTTCCAAGCTACTTCATCTACCTCGTATCCTGTAGACAAGAATAGTTGATTATGAAGTCTCAGCAATGTATGTAATGTTAATGTAACAAATTTACAATTATCTAAGATATTCATTGCATAGGTTTCAAATCCAGGCATTATATTATCATAAACATCTGAAGTCTTAACTGTTGCTACTTCATATGTTGGATATAATGGTACTACATCTATGTTTACCACACCTGATACAGCACATACTTTTTGAACTTCCATGAAAGATGAATATAGTTCTTCTGCAGATCTTGTTTGAACAGAATATCCTCTTCTTTCTAATGCTTCTATGTATCTATTTAATTCTTCTTCATATTCAGTGAAGTCAAAATTAAAATCATAATTTAGCAGCTCTTTATCACAGTAACCTGTAGGTAATATAGGTTCTGTATAAACCTTTTTAAATCTTGCTAGCATACCTACAGTAGTAAATAAATCAAATACACCTTTTCTAAATATATCTGAGACAGGTATTTCAGGTATTCTTTCTTCCAATACATAAGGAAAGAAATCACTTATTACGACTGTTTCAGATCTTAATATCTTATGTAGTTCTTTATAACGATCTACGGTTTCTCTAATATCAAAATACATAATTCCTCCTTTTATTCAGATATAGCTGAATTATCTGAAAATTCCTCATCATACATTTTCTTCCACTCAGCCATTTTTTCTCTTAGCCATTCTTGTTCATATTCTGGGTTTTCTTGTATTTTACCCATTTGATCTTCTGCTATTTCCTGTACATCATCTAGAAAACTAGATATATCTTGTTCAGGTTCCTGCATAAAGCACATATTCCACCAATCTTTCTTATCAGACTCAAGAAGTAACTTACAGTTTACTCTTGCAATAGTTTCTACATCAAACTGTTTAAAACCTTGCATTCTATATTCTGATGCACTTTCAGCATCTAGAACATCCATAAGTTCTAAATTCTTATTGATTCCGATATAAGCAAGCTGATCATACATTTCAAACTCATCTAAGTCTACTAGTTCTTCTCTGTCAGTAAATACTATTTTATGAGATAAATCAATATCTTGCTTCTTATAATCTTTACCAAATACATAAACACGTTCAGCTTCCGTCCTATCTTCATTTGGCTTTTCTAGAATTCTTCTGATGATCTCAGCTTTGTCCTTATGTCTTGTATCTATAAGTCTAAGCTCATCTTCTAAATCTAGATCGACTTCCTCTCTTATTTCAATATTAGGTTTTTCTTCCACTGGTTGTGTATTTGTTTCTTCTATTATAACATGTCCATTACTGTCTATGTTAACAAAAGACTCATTCTTTTTTATGTCTGGAAGTTTATCTTCTTCTTTTTCTGAAACTAAAATTTTATTCTCAACGGTTTCTATATTAGAAGAAGATTCTGTGCTTTCAGGATTAGGACCATAACTAACTTCAGTGTTTTTACTTTCACTTTCATTTATTATTCTAATTAAATTTCTTGAGTCATACTTTACATAACATGCTTTTCTAACACTATCTATTGAGCTTATGTCTCTCTTAAGCATAACATCAGAATAACTAATAAATTCCTTGAAGTTATCCTTGTTTAAAACATCATATTCTGATAAGAAGCTTTTAATAGCAAGTTCACAACATCTAATACTCATATAAGTAGATAATTCTCTTTTAAATAGTTCAAGAGTTTCGTTTGAAGATCTACGGGATTTTGCTATGTTTACTTCTCTTTTAATTACCTTATTATTTGACCTTATTACAATAAATCTTACATATCTATCATGTTGAATACATCTTTTAATAAGATATAATTCGCCTTTAGTTACTAAGACAAATCTATAACATGCTTCTTGTAAATTTCTTAATTTGTTTTCTCCATAACCAATTCTTCTGTCTCTCATGATACATCAACCCTATCTTCTAGAAACTGAATTACGATTAAGGCTTTCAGTCTCTCCATAACTTCTTCCTCTTACTGATCTAAGAACAGGAGTTATTCTGTCTGAGTCATAATCACGATTATCTCTATCTCTATCACTATAACCTAGACTATCAATTCTACCAGTTACTGGACCATATTCATCAGAATCATCATAATTATTAGATTTATTTCTATTAAAACTAAAATCATCATCATTTATCATATTCTTTTTACCACTACCAATAGTACCATTACTGATTCCATTTTTTAAACTTTCAGCTACTGATTTCCATCCATTTCCTGCAGTTCCTGTTGAAACTCTGTTACTACTTATTACTTTATTTAAATCTGTTTCAATAAATCCAGTATCACTTGGTAAACCTATAGATCCACCTTGAACTGTATTAGTATTAGCATTGGCAATATTTAAATTACCTCCTCTAGAAAATCTTCTTCTTCCATTTTGAGTTTGACTACTTTGTTGAGTAGTTCTCTTAATAGCTTCTAATATATCTTGAATTTGTACTTTAATTGAACCAATCATTGAAATTGCAAGTGGATTTTGTCTAGTTGCAGTTAAAGTATTATAAACCTTAGCTACTGTTGAATATAAGCTTGTATTATCAAGTTCTTTATATCTGTCAAACATGTCTTCTAATACATTAGAAACACTATCTGGAATAGATTGGATACTTGATTCAGTTGAAATTACTCCATTGTACATAGCATTAAATGTTTCAATCTTAGTTATTACTTCTTGTGATACACCTGTATTCATTGGAACTTGAACTCCAATTGATTTAGCGTATTTTCCTATAACTGCAAACATGTATATAGCTGAACTAGGTAATTTCTTTCTATAATCTCCAAATGTTTCAGCAAACCAAGCGAATACATTTCTAATTCCTTCTATGTCTCTTTTTTCTAAGCAAGATGCAAGAGATCTGAATTTATTTCTTTCATAGTCATTTACACCTTTATTAAATTCTTCATCTCCAGCTTCTCTTAAAAGACCAAGTGCCCATTCTTCTTCACTTGATAACATTCTTTCATTTTGTGATAAATTGATTCTTTTAACTTCTTCCTTCTTTGCAACAAAGTTTCCACTACTATCAACTGAGAAATATGGATTATCTCCTTGATCACCTGATTGAGTATTATAATTTCTATTTAAAGAATTTCCTAATGCACTAAGACTACCATTTGCTGCATCAAATGCTGATTTACCCACTCTCTTTTCATATACTTTACCTGATTTTGCACCTATCATAGGTGGTACTATACCTGCTGCTGCTTTTACTGTGTCACCTAATAATATTGATGAATTTGTACTTCTAACTTTTCCTCCATTATAAATATTTGCCATTTCTTCTCCTCCTATCGTATCTGCAAATGTCATATTACTTCTTCTAATAGTTTCCTTACTTACATTAGTTGGTATTGCTCTTATGCTAGCAGTTGGATTTGTAGTACTAGCATAAGTTTTTACTTTACCATCTAATGGACTCTTTTTCTTTACAGTAGTTTTAGATCCTTGATACTTTTCTATTGCTTCTAGAACTCTTCTTTCTTTGTATCCAGGATCCATCTTCTCTCTAAGTATACTTGCTATTCCCATTTATGTATGTCTCCTTTCTACTTACCAGCAATGTCATTCAATTCATCTGTTACTACTTCAGCAAATTCTTGAATGTCATCAGTTGATAATCTAGAATTTCTTGATATTCCACCAAGTGATTGATTTATGTATGTTACAACATCAGAAACTTGGTATTTACCATTGAAGTTTGGTTGTGCTTTAAGCATCCAATCTTCAAATATTGCAGGTTTCATTAAGTAATTTCTTCTTTCATCTTCTAAGAATAAAAGTTGAATTGCATCTGCAAGTTTCTTATTCTTTAATGTTGAAGAATAAAGTTTCATTACTTCTGTATCTGAACTTAAGAATGTGTAAGCAAGTAATAGTTTTAAATCAAATGTTTCAGGTATTACCATAGCATCCTCATTGAACATATCAGCTGGATATTCTATAAGTTTAACATAGTCATAGACTACTTGCTTATCATCTGAACCTAATGAATATAAAATGTAGTATAATGTTTCAGCAAGTAAAGGTGCACTAATGTTATCAAGTTGTTCATATAGCTGTCCTATATCTACAGCTCCTTCATTTATTCTTGCCATTATTTTTGCTTTTATTACATTTTTATAGTTCTTAGTTTCAAAGTAACTTCCTCTCATAAATTGATACAAATCAAGTATTAAATCATCTGAGTTTTTAGCTGATCTAAGTATGTTCATCACTCTATCTGAGAAAGCTTGATTACTTAAGTTCTTAAATGCTACTTTCATCATTTCTACTTTTTGTTCAAATGTATTTGTATCTAATCTAGGTTCTCTTCTACCAACCTTTATATCAGACACATATTTATTAGATCTTGTTGATCTAGTATCATATCCAACCTCAATGTCTCTTCCTTCTTTCTTTGTAAGATATTTAAGTTTTCTTACAAATCTAGTTAAAGTATTTAATGTATCTAGAGAATTGAATAAGTCTAGTATTAGATCATAACATCCTTCTGGTGCATTTGAATTTGATATTGCATCTAATATAAATGGAGCATAGTCCTTAGCTATATCAGAAATTGTATCAACTTCTTTTTGCAAAACTCCAAGACCCTTTAGTCTTTCAAGAAGTAAAGGTATATCTGTATGTCCAAGTTTATCTAAACTGTCTTCAATATAAATAAACTTCTTTTCCTCCTTATCTTCTTTGTCATAATCTAAATCATCTACAGCAGTTACAAAGTCTCCATTAATAGATTGATTTGCAAGTGCCATTATGTTTCTTTCGTCTGCATAGTTAACTATTGCAAGTGCTAACTCACAAACTGTATCTCTACCATCTTGATTTAGATCCAAATAATCATTTGTAGCAATTTTTTCCATTTCAGCATCATTTTCAATACCTTTTAATATTTTATCAAAGTATTGAAGCATACTTTCACCATTTGTAGGTTTAAAATACTTATTTAAATACTTTAAACCAAAGCCCATTTCGTCAGTTTTAAAATCTGTAGATGTAGAGCTGATTCTTTTTAAGTATTCATCAACCTCATCTATGATTCTACTTGTTCCTCTTACTTTTTCATCTGACATAATTATTCCTCCTTTTAAAATTTTTTATTTGTAATGTGAATATGTCATTTACATATCACTATATAATATGTAACTAATTATTTATAGTTATTCATTAAAATCCTCTTCATTAAACTCATCTTCAGCATTTCCAAACTCTAAATCTATCTCATTTGTATCTTTAAGAGAGTTTAAATCTATTTGTGTTCCCATACTATTACAGTAGAATGTACGAATACTACGTCCATAATCATCAGGATTAAGCCTCATAGTACCACTTATAAGTGGAATAACACAGGTTGCAACCTCTGGTTCTCTAAAGAATCTTCTTGTCTGTGCGTCATTTCTTATCTTCTCTGTAATACGCTTATAACTATCTGCTGTTTCTAAGTCTCTTGTACTTAACTTATATCTTGCAACTTCATCTCTATCTTTTTTGATATCAAGTGAGACATATGTATCATATCTTATATGTCTATCATCTGACTCTGGATCTATAGGTCTTTGTATCTTAAATACATCTCCATAGATAAGTATTTCTAAGTTATCTTTTACCTGTTTTGATCCTCTAAGCATATTATCACCCATATAAACTATAGGATCAAGCAGCTTTGTATAAGCTTGCATTTGTCCAAACATCATAGAAGCTTCTGTATCAAGTTGCTGAGCTGTAAGTATAGGTATTTTGTATTCTATTGCTACTTGACGAAGTTCTATTGCTTTAAGTGATAATGCTTGTGATATATCTCCTCCAGTAGTTCCAAGCTGTTGACCCATTTTAGATTTAACTCCCATAAGACCTATATAGTCAACTACTACCATTATAGGTTCATATCCTTGCATTTGATAACGTTTTATAGATTTACGTATATCATCAGCTGTTGGTCTACCAGTTGAGTTTTCATTAATTGTAATTTGGTCATCATATATAATAGGAAGCTTTAGTCCATGTTTTTTAGCTTCTTCTATCATAATGTTATTAAGTGTGTCTTTAAGCTGTTCTTTTGGAGTATTATAGATAATATTTTTATCAACTCCAAAGAAAGATAACTGTCTTTGTAAAAGTTGTATAAGTTTCATTTCATATGATACAAATAAAATACAAGGAACTCTACCCTCAGGAAAATCAAGGTCTTCAGGTTTATTATTAATAGCTGCATATATAGCAACATTTTGCATTATAAGAGACTTTCCATGTCCTGATAAGCAACATATCATAGATAATGTTCCTGGTCTAAATCCGTTTCCTACAAGTTGATCTATTGCGGGAATAGACTTTATTTGTAAAGCTTGTTCACGTTCAGCCTGTTCCATTACACAATCAGAGTTTTGTATTCCATTTACAGGATCTATTATCATAGAATTTCCTACATCTTTATTACGCTGGAGTATAATTGATCTATTTGCTAAATCCTGTATATACATAAGTATATCGTCTTGATATTGACGTCTTGATTTACCTGGATTTCCTGCCTCTAATGATATAAGTTCATCTTGTAGTACATCAACTATAGGATTTAAACATCCTACTATAGTTGATGCATTTAATCTATCTAATAAATCAAGTTTATATCCTTTATTTACTCTACTTCCACTTACTACTGACACATAAGATTTAGTAGTATCTGAGAATCCATAACTAACATACATTCTCATTGCCTCTTTTTGTAGTTCTATCTTTGCTGTAAGCAGATCTTCTATGAATCTATCTAGTATTTTTACTTCAGGGTTCATATCTTGAGGTTGAATATAACTTATTCCCTCTCTAATACCCCTTAGGAAAACTACATCTGACGGATCTGATATTATATATGTAAGTAGTTCTCCTAGTAACTCATTATCCATAGTAGATCACCTCCTTTTACTTAAGTCCTATTTCTTTTGATAAAGATTCTGATATATCTTCATTAGTTTTATTTTTATAGAATTCATATACAAGTTCATCTATATCTCTACTTTCTACACTTAATTTAACTACTTCTTTAGTTTCAGATATATGTTTTACTTGTGTATACTTTGGTTTTACTACATTTATGAATTCATTGTATTTATTAGTACATTCAGTTGAGCTATTTATAGTTATTACAAATCTAAACTCAGACGTATCTTTATCTTTAAATCTAGATATAAGAGCATCTATATCATCTTTTGTAATATCAATCTCAACTTTTCTTACAATATCCACATCTTTATTGACTAATGTTTTTAGGGTATATTCTCCTAATGTAGTATCAATATCTACAAGTTGAAGTCCAAATATACGATTGAATGTAACTTCACCTGGATTTGATATAGCTCTTCCAGTATAATATGTCTTAGATTTATTCATAAATTCATGTACATGACCTCCTATAACTAAGCAATTAGCATAGTTTTCAACATCTGTATGTCTCATAACTAAGTTTCTATGTAAATTCCATTGAGAATCATGCTGTTTTACAGCTGGAATTGCAAATCCCATCATTCCATGATAGATTATAATATCTTGATTAAACTTAATTTTAGTATTTAAGTCAGATAAAAAATCGTCATACTTAGAATAGTACATTTCAGGAATAAATCCTATATTAATATCTTTTATATTTTTACTACACATTTCATCTATATAGAGAATATCATTGCCAATAAAACTACATATATTTTGCATTATATCTCCGTCATGACTAGGTGTACCTCTAAGTATTATAAATGTAGTTCCTTGCTTTTTACATACATCTTTAATATCTTCTACAAACTTACAAATTTCATGAAAATCTTCACTTTCTGCTCTTAAATTACGAGAATCTGACGTATCTCCAGCAATTATAAAGAAATCAGGCAAAGTTTCAACTATAGACTCTTTTATATAATTTATAAAATTATCTCTTTTTTCCTTAGGAATTCTTTCAAAGTGAATATCAGCTGTTATAAGTATTTTTCTTTTCATATAATTACCTCCAAATTTATATTTTGTTCATTTTACAATATATGCTTGTTCCTATTTTAGACGATATAAATACAATAACAGGTAAATCTAAGATGAATTGAGGTGATATTGTGGTTGAAGAAATATTAGGATTTATACTAGAGTATTCCAAGGCTCAAAGTCTTAAAGTTACATCTGTTCTAGGAATATTATACCTTATAATGCGTACAGACAAAACTAAAGCTTTATTTATAAAGTTAACAAACGGAATACTTAGGGTTTTATTTAAAAGAATAATAGATGTTTCTCTTAAGCTTACTAAAAAGGGTTCATTACTTAATGATATACTTACAACTATGAATAATGCTATTACAACTAATGATAAAGATACTATTGAGAATATGAAAACTGAAGTAAATGATATTAAGAAGGGTAAAGAAGTCATTGATTTCACAAGTAAACCATCAATATTTTTGAGTCTTAGAAGGCCTATTGACGTTATGATAGTAAATAAGAAGTATGTGTCTAGGAGAAATTTCTTTAGAAATATAACTAGAAGAAGAAAACTTAGAAGAACTCAAGCTAGATAGGCGGTACAAAAACTCACTCTGGGTTTTCCAGAGTGAGTATAATTATATTTTTTATTTCGTATTTTTAATAGAACTGAACATTATCTATAGAACCTTTTACTCTTAGCTCTTCAAGTACTTGCTTCTTATCCTGAGTAGCATTTTGGAAGTCTTGTAAAGGTGGATCTATTGCACCATTACCTATATCTATTTTAAGATATGCAAGATTATTATTAAACATATCTATCATAAGATCAAGTTTACAAAGCTCTTCAAATCTAGATTCTAAGTTAGTTCCTATAGTTGCAAGATTTTTAGGGTGTTCACATATAATTTGAAGTTCTTTATCATATAGAAAATCAACCATATATGAACAGTTTTCTAGTACTATAGTAGCAGGTGGTCTAAACTCAGGTGTCATTCTAACTTCGTTCCAAGTATTTTGCTCTTGTTTAGCTACATCCCAGGCAAGATCTCTTATACCTCTTTTAATTCTATCATTAAATGTAAGACAGAAGTTCTGTATTTCATATGATCTAACAGACTTAATTCTACATCCAGCTTTATTTACAGCTTCTAATAGCTCATCTGGAACTGATACAATAACGTCTTTATAACCTCCAACATCATACTCATCATCATTATTATTCCTATTAGTCTTTTGTTGAAGATCTCTTAGTGTATACGCTATTGCAAATCCACTATGTCTATTAAATTCTATAAGAGAACTCATTATACTGTCTCTTATTTTATAGTCTGAATATACGTTTTTAAGTATTCCATTTAGTCCTATGTGTTTCTTTAGCCTGTATATTAATACATTTATATTCATATACCATCACCTTACCATATATTAGAACTTACTTCTCTTAACATTTCCTTTTCACTTGCTTTAACTGATATTTGAACACCATGATTAAATGCAGACTCAAGTGCAGTAGTGTCTTTTTTAACCCAAATATCATTATTTTTATAGAAGTTATTTATAGCCATATCATTTTCATTACCTATTCTAGAATCAACACTAAGTCTCATCTTTTCTCCTGTAACTACATCTACTATATCCATTTGAGTATCTGCAACTGCACGTACATCTGCTTGGTTTCCTACATAATCTATAGTAACAAAGTTAATCTTTGCTGCTTTATGACATCCACCAAATGCATTATCAGGTACAAATAAACCATGAGTTCTTATACTAAATGCAGGTATTTTACCACTTAGTATATCATTTACTATAGTAAGATTCTTTAAAGCTGTTCTTATCTTAAATATAGTTCTATCTTCAAAACATTTATATCCTACTATATAATGTGTTACTCTTTCAGGATTAATAAATGTTATATCACTTATTATATTTTGTATTTCATTTTGACTTGGAGCTTCTCCAGGTTTTGCTTTTTCATTTGCTTTTATTTGTGGGTGTTCTGCACATCCAGGTATTCCACCTTGATTCATTTGTTTTATTATAGAGTCAGCTGCTAAACCTTCTCTCATTTTATCAGACGGATACCATCTTCTATTTATAGTAGGTTTTGTATGATCTATTCCATGTGTCCAGAACTCTATATACATAAGTCCAGACTTAAGTTTCATTACTTGTTCCATAGTTATTCCAGCTAAGAAATGAGTCTTTGCTGTATATTCTTGTAGTACTTGTCCATCTGATTCAACTCCAATAAGAGCAATATTTGACATATCTGCTATCATATTAGAACCAAATATCTCAACACCAGCACCTACCATCTTATTCTTAATAAGATTCATAATACTTTCCTCCTTTTAATTTGCGTTAAATAAAAGAGGAGAAGACTCTCGTCCCCTCCTCTTATTATAATTAATCCCAGTGGTTAATAGGTGATGCCATAAATCCTTTGATTGAGAATCTACCAGCAGCAGCTTTAATTACTTGGTGTTTGAAAGCAGACTTCATTTGGATATGTGGAATGTTTCCTAAAGAAGCACTTCTATATCCCATTGAAGAGTCAGTCATTGATAATGCAACTCTTGTCATGAAGTGAGTTTCTAAGTTTGGTTCAGCAAATTGTGGAGTAATATTATATTTAAATACTAATGCAGCATTTATTTGATCTAAGCTTGGATTAACTCCTCCATTTGCAGCTTTTGCATCTTTGAAAGCTTGATTTCTATCAGGCTTGTCATCAGCTTTATTAGTTCCAACTATAACAGCTTTAACTGGTGATGGACCATTATTAGTTCCAGCAGTAAATACATAAGCTTCTATTGGAGAAACTACTCCTAAGAAATCTCCAGCTGTATCAGCACTTACAGTACCAATTACTGGCATCATAGCAGGATTTAATGGAGTTAAGCTTTCAGCATTACACCAAATGTTCATTCCTACTTGTTGAGTATTTGCAGCCATAGAATATGCAAGAGCTAATCCTTGGAAAGTTCTTGAAATTCTCATGTTATAGTTTTCACCTTTATTTAGGTTTTGAGCTTCTAATAAGTCTAAGTCAGTATGAGCCCAGAATTGATAAGATTGATATTGAGCAATTTTATCATCTTCATGTCTTAACTTTTTAACTTCTTCAGCCATAGCTTTATATCCTTGAGTGAATATAGTTTCAGCTATATTAGCAAGTTCTTCAGTTCTTGCATTGATTTCATCTTCAACTATTTTTCCAGAACCAGTTTTAGCTTCTAAGAAAGCATTGTATTCTGGGTTGAAGTTAATTTCTTTTAAGATTTGAGGACCAGCAGTAATAGTTACTCTTCTAGTTCTAGTTTCTATTTGAGAGTTAGACATTTCAACTCTTGGTAAGTCTAGAATTTTTACATCAAATGTAATAGATTCTATATCAGCAAGAGTATTAACTGTTTTAGCAACAGATATGAATAATTCATTTACTTTAGCATCGAAGTGTAAAGTTAATACATATCTTTCAGCAGGTTTAGTTTTATCAGGTGTTAAGAATAAAGCTCTACCATTATAGTGTGCTTCAGTTAATGGAGTACCATGCATAGGAGTTCCATCTAAGTCATATACATAACCTTGGAACTTATTAGTTGCTGCTCCAGCTGTTTCACCAGTTAATAAGATTTCTCCTATTTCAAAAGAGAATACAGCTTGTTGAAGTGGTTTTAATACTGGATCAGTAGCTCCTGTTACTGGTTTATATAAATCTAATGATTTATTGAAGTCAACTTTAGTTACTTTTAATTTTCTTTGTAAGTAGTTTAAGATATCAATACTAGGATCAAGCAATCCTTTATCTTTTAACATACTCATATCCATATATCTGAAATAATCTTCTCTATTAATTTCAGCTATTTTCTTATTATCTTTGTTTCTAAATACATAAACTTGTGATTTATGTTCTATAGGCATAGAAGATTCAACTGATAACATATTAACAGTTTTTACAAGTTTAGACCAAATACATCCAGCAGCATTTACCCATTGAGCATAGAACTCAAGAATAGGATAGTGTAATGCATAAGATGATCCTGCTTGTAATGCTTCTTGTGCAGTCATATAAGTACCAGATAATAGGTTTATATGATGATCAGCAGCTCCATTTACTACAGATGCCATACCAGTGAATAAGATATCTTTTACAGTATCTTTAGCCCATTGAGCTTTGTATTCAGCAGCATGTCTAACTGAAGATTGAGATTCTAAAGCTCCTTGTAATACTTCTCTTTCTTTATCGTATGCAGCTTTAGCATATCCAGCTATTGCTTGCATAGGTTTAGGCAATTTATCCCAAACTGATTTAGATGTTAATGCAGAGTCAACTACTTTTGATACAGCTTCTTGAGCTAATACAAATTCAGCTGCTCTTACTTGTCTTTGATCAAATAAAGCAGTTTCAGGCATGTGTTGTTGTCTTTGTCTTATCAAACTACAGATAGCTTGTAAGTCTTCAACTCCCCATCTTCTAACTCCTGCCATATTTTTGAATGTATTTGTTGCATCTTCAGAACCACTGTTCTTTTTATTTACTTTATGTGATAGAGTACCGTCTATAGATTCATATGCGAATATATCTTTAACGATACTATTTGCTATTTTTCTTTCAATCATTTGCTTTTTTCCTCCTCAGATTATTCTTCTTTTGTATTATCTTCCTTGCTATCAATTTTTGATTTAATTTGCTTTAATAAAGACATTTCACCTTTATATAAGTTCTTTATAAACTTAAAGTATGCAGTAGCACAGTTTTTATAAGCCTTTCTGTATTCAGTAAATACATCTTTTGAGAACTCTAATACTTTTTTAGAATATTCAGCTAATTCTTCAGGTGTATCATTTGATTTGTATTGACCACCGTGAGTCACTCTTTCGTATTTATCACCTGTTTCACCTAACTTACTAATTATAGTATCGTTAAATGTTTTAAACTTAGTTATAAAGCTCTTAGCATTATCTTCTACTTCAGTCGGATTAACACCTAGATTATCTTTATTATTACATGCTTCAGATATCTTTTTAAATGAATTTATAAGAGCGTCTTTTGCACCATCTCTTATTTTAGTTTCATTCTTCATAGTATCTTCTCTAAGTGTGTGTAAGTCACTTTCATATTCACTTAAACCAATCTTATCATTTTTATCAATTTTAGCAGCTTCATCAACAGATGCTCTAATTGCATCTATTTGATTATACATATCATCAATAAAATCTTGATCAGATTGATCTTTTTCTTTTTTAGCAGCAACTTTTAAATAATGGAATAGTTTTGAAGATCCTAAGAATCTTCCAATTGCATCTATAACTGTTCCTTCATAACTATTTTCAAATGCTATTTCAGGTACATCTTTTAGACTAACTCTTTTAGAGTCAATATTAGGTAAGTTTAACGCAGATTCTAAAGCATCATTAGCATTAGTTAAATGTTTTATTATAGCTCTATTTTTTCTATGGTATCCATCTAAGAATAAAGAAATATAACTTAAAAATCTTTGCCATATACTTTTAAGTTTATCCATAAATGTTTTTAATTTAGAACTTTTTGTAGCTTCATCATCTGCTTCAAATCCTATAAATGTTAGACCAGCTTCAGCAATACTAGATGCAATGTTAAACATTGCTTCCATTCCGTGTATATCTTCAAGGTTAGAATCTATTATAGCTTCATTTAATTCATCTATTAAAGACTCAAGTCCACTATTAGTAGATTCTATAAGGCCTATATTTAATTCTTTGCTTATAGCGAAATACATATTAACCTCCTTTTAGATATATTATTTCATTACTTTTATTACGGCTTCACCATCTTTAACTGCAGTTTTAGCAAGATTTGTGAAATCTTTTAAACATAAGTTATAGATTTTAGCTTGTTTTTTAGCAAGTGTAGATAAAGCTTTTAATGAAGTAGTTAAAGTAGATATATCTGCTTTTTGTTCATCAGTTAAGTTTTCATCTTTTTTAACTTGTTTATCAAGCTTTTTAACTATTTTCTTAACATCTTTGAAAGCTGCTTCAAACTCTCTTATAACGTCAGATTTAGCTCCTTCAACATTTCTTCTAACTTCAGAGTAAGCTTGAATTGTGTTTAAGTTAGATTCAACTCTATCAAGTGCAGATGCTCCATCTAAGTCTTCAGTGTCTTTAGAACCATTAAGTTTTAAGATTTCATCATTTTCATCATATTTTCTATTTACAGCATCTTCTGTAAGAGTTCCACCTTCACCTAATTCAATTCCTACCATTTCAGCATATTTCTTTACGAATTCTTTTAAGTCATCATTAGTTGGTTCTTCTGGTAACTTATCAAATTCTTTTTCATGATCTTTCTTGTAGATATTAGCAACTTTTTCCCAGTTTTCAGCTAAAGATTTATTAACTTTAATTTGCTTTCCAGTTAATTTTTCAGATCCTTGAGCTTTAACTGTTGCTAAAGTATCTAATGTTTTCTTTACATCTGAGAATATTACATTGAATACTCTTCCAGATATTCTTTTGATTTTTACTAAGTGAGCTATATAAGCTGTAGCATTTGATACATATCCAAGTAATGCTTTCCAAGCTCTTTTAAATACACCATCTTTAGATGTAGCTTGTTCCACCATTTGTTGCTCACTTTCACCTTCATCTGCTTCAAAACCATACATTTTAAAAGCAGATACTGGGTTTTCACCATTACTTATAGCAACCATTGCTCTATTTGCATTTATAGTTTCAAGTGCTATAAGAGTAGATATACTTTTATACATATCAGCTTCTTCTGTAAGTCTTTCACATTCAGCTTCTATACCACCTTCATACTTACCTTCATAGTCTTCTTCAGACACATTACTAGAAACTAATCTATCTTGAATTCCTTCCATTCCAGTTAGTGCCATTAGAGGATTACTTATATCAAAATCATTATACATTTTTACCTCCTTGATAATTTAAATATATTTTACATTAAAGGAATTCATCCTTTAACGCTTTTTATCAAAACGATTGTTAATTTGGGATTTCTACATATCTATTAACGCATCATAACTAAGCTTTAATGATTTAGCAATAGTATGGAATTCTATGTAGTCTCCCCATAAATCTTCATAAAGTTTAGAACTCATATTTGATATGTACATGTCTAGACTTTTTAAAAGATCCTTATATTTTTCACCAACTCTTCTTATGGTTTTTTCAACCTCTGGGTTATTATGAGTTTGTGATAATGCTATTTCTGTATTACTTGCAACTACATTACGTAGTTCTTCAAACTTCTTAGGAAATTCAAGTACATTTCTTATTTGTGTTGACTGATCATAAGTTTCATTTAGAGCTTCTTTTCTTGATATCTTTTTATTTTTAGGTTTCTTTTCATCTCCGTTTTCATCTGAGTATGAACCAGTGTCATCTCCGAAGTCTCCAAATCCACCATCATCATCTCCACCTAAGTCAGAGAATGTATCATCTCCTCCCATATCATCAAATCCACTATCATCTGCCGTATCGTCACCAATATTATCTGTTTCACCAGTATCATCAGGTAGGTCTTCTCCACCTAAATCAGCAAACTCATCTGCTTCTGTACCTTTCATATGTGTTCCAAGTTTAATTTCATTTATATCATATGTACAAAATAATCCTTCAAGTGCATAGTTTACTTCTTTTGTAGAGTTCTGTTCAAGTGATCTATTTTCTCTTGATTCTTGACTATAACTGTAGCTAGGAATAGCAGAACTGTTACAAGAAGTAGGCTTACGTAGTGTTTTATACCATCCATCATAGAACATAATACCTCCTTTACAAGAATTAAGAATATTTAGATAAACCCACAAATGTGTTAATATCCCCCACCAGTACGTTCAACTTCTTGTACTTTAGAGTAAGTAAGTTGATCGTGATCTGTTACTTCTTTCTTATAATTTTCAGTCTTTTGCTTCATAAGTAATAAATGTCCACGATAACGCATAAGTTCTTCAACTTTTTTAACATCACCCTCAGATTCAGCAAATCTTATTTTCATGTCTATAACTTGTATATTAGTATTTATTTGATGTTCAAGTGGTTCCATTGCTTTAGCTCTATACTTTTTAGATACTTTATTAAGTACATACCACAAAGCACATCCCCATATTATTCCTCCAGCAAGGAAGAATGATGCAACACCTATTATTCCACTTTCAAGCCATCTATTGGCTTTACCACTAAATACATCAAGATCATCATTAAGAGCTTTAACTCTAAGCTCATCAGTAAGTTCTTTAGATGCATCATTTTGCTTTAAAAAGAATGTTCTTCTTATGAAATTCCAAACATCTTTTGCTATTTCTTTAGGAAGTTTAAATACTTTAGATACAACACCATAAAGACTAGATCCAACTCTTATGCCTAGAACTTTTATAGCACTAGCTATATCACCAATACCTTCCTCTCCTTTTGTGTATTGAATACCATCTTCTGTAACGGCATCTACTTCTTTTATACAAGGATAACCCTTATCTACTTCATATAAGTCTTCTACTAGAAAACCTTCTAATACTACTCCGTCTTTTACAAAACAGATAGACTTATTAAAATAGTAAGCAAACTCATCCAAATTAATAAGAGGATAGATAGAACCTGTTTCACGAAGTACAAGTAAGTCATTTATAACACGTTTAGCAGCTTTTGAATCAAATGCTACAGAAGACGCTGATCTCATTGTGTTTTCACCTACTTTTCTCATATCAACAGATCTCATAAGTCTAGGCTCACCAGTGTCACTTTTCTTTTCAAGTAAAGTAAGTGTAACATAGCTTAAACTATCATCATTAGTATCATGTTTTAATACTATTGGTAAGAAGTCTATTTCTCTTATTATATCTTCAGGGTTTTTAACAAGTCCTAAATCATTATCAACGAATATTTCAGATTCTATACCAAACTTTTCATACATTCTAGAATAACCAGGTTCTTTTACTGATATAACTTCAGCCTCCATTCCATATTCAAAATCAGGGAATGTTTTAGATATAGCAGTTGATATTCCTGATACCATTTCTACTACTGGAGTTACGACTTTAATAAATCTATCTCTTAAACTAGCAGTACCATAAAGCCAATTATCTTTGTCTGTAGGTCTATCTGTCCATTCTTCGAACTCTGTAAATGGTATATCTTCTTCAAATTCGTTTATTTTACATATTGGTGCTACAAACTTATCTCCTATATACTTAGAATCTTCTTCTTTTACAAATGGTGCTATTACAAAAATACTATCTTCTCCGAAGAAAAACGGAATATAAGCAGTATTTTCCATAATAGTTATCTTTGCAACTGTAATAGGATAAAAGAATCTCTCTTCAACAGTATCCTCAACACCTAGAAATCTATTAAATGTAGTACCAGGAAATATAAAGAATAATAAATCTTCTAATTTCTTTTGATATTTAACAGCTTCTTCAGCACTTATATTACTAGATAAAAAGTTTTCAGCAGCATCTTTATATAAACCACATTCATTTTTATCTATTGCTGTATAAGAAAGGTTACTTAATCTAGAGTTTCTTATTATTTTATTAGCACGAGATGCAATTATAAACTCTGTTAATCCAACCATTTATTAACCTCCTTTTAAATTCTTTTCCTTTAATACTAAAGGGTTTTAACATAGACATTTGTTTTTAGTTGAGCTTTGACCGAAACAATTTATGGACGTTTATATAAATAATAAAGGAGGAAATATATGAATTTATTTAAAACTAAGTATTATGCTACAAATAAAACTCATTATGATAGATTTATTACTGATAACCAATCTGCTATAGAAACTTTAAGAAGTTTGTGTGGTAGAGCTATGGATAAGTTATTTGTACGTGAATCTAAAAGGGATAGTTTATTTGATTCATTTTTACGTGTTGTTAAACCTGACACTAGATATGAAACTGAAGGTCCTGATGAAGATCATATTGGATATGTACACAAGATATTTAGAGACGATCAGTTAGAAGCATTTAGAAAGACTTATTTTAGTGATAGAAAAATTGATATAAATATATCAAATCTGTCAAGAGAATCATTTGAGTTTGGTTTGTATGGAGATATAAAATTAGGAGATAGATCAAAAGCTACTCTTAAAAGAGATCTTGAAAGTTCTAAAGCTTTTTCTTATATAGATAATGACGATGGTATATCTAATAAGATGAACTTTGATATAAGATCAGCTTGTATGGTTGGATGGAATTTAGGAGAAAATGTTAATTATAATGATTTTATACGTGAAAGAGAGTTTATATTTGAATTCTCTACTTTACTTGTAAGATTTATGATGTCTGATAGATATCTTAAGAATAAGGAGATGTATGATGAATACATAATAGATACATTAGTTCAAAAAATGTTACTATTTATAATGAATCATTACTTATTTATTAAAACTCTTGTAAGTTTAAGACTTATAAAAGGTGTAACTAAATATATAGATGATATAAAATATAGGGATACTAACATTATAGCTATGACTAAAGTCTTATTTGTGTATAAAATGTTCTATGATATGGTTAATGAATGTAATACTTCTATCTTAATTAGAAGTTTAAATGATATGTTATCTTATTTAGAAATAGCTTTAAGACAAGTAAGTACTGCAAATGGTATGACTAATGCATTTGATGTAATAGCAAGACCTACTATTATGTATGAGCAACATGGAGTTAGATATATTGACTATATAATAAGTAGAACATTTGATAAAATTGATAAGCTTAAGAGAAGTTTTGTTCTAACAGCTGATTATGCAGCTTATCAACTAAATGGAGGAATAAGACGTTTAAATGTTTTAGACGTAGCTTTAGAGTCTGTTCAAAATGAACGTCCTGATTATGTAGATCTTGATGATGAAGATTTAATAAATATTGATAAACTTATAGAAGATACATCTAATTCAGTTGATAAAGTAGTAATTAATGATGAATTTGATAACGATATAATAGAAGCTATTACTTCAGAGATAATTCCTATTGGCTCTAGTCAAGGAGTAGAATCTAATGGAAATAATCAAAAGACAGAATATGTTTCAGTTGCTACACTTATAGGTAAGTTACCTCCTAATATAGGTCAAAGATATAGAAAACTTGAAGCAGAAGCTATAAAGATAAAAGCATCTGCTATGAACTGTGAGGATGTAAATACCCAAACTATAATACTTAGAAATATATCTGCGTTTGTAAGAATAATTGGTATATATAGAAACCAATATAAAAATAATGAAGAATTTCAAGCACTTGCAATAGCTCTAGAAGATCAAGTATACGAAATAAGAAATGCTTTAACTGATAGAAACTTCTTTAGAGAAAGAGCTACAAGACTTTATGGAGTTGCAAGAGCTGACTTAGATTATTAAAACACATGACCATCTCCTAGAAATAGGAGATGGTTTTTAATTCTGTGAGGTAGAGATTATGAATATGTATGATATTTACTTAGATGATATAAGTGAAGAAAGTATTAAGTTCCAGGCTTGGCTTAAAAAGAATGGTGCTAACTATGAATTTACTAAGGAGCTTATACTTGCAAGTGATTATAATGCTTATATCGCACTAATAAGTGATAAAGTTATAGATAAGGATACAGAAGAATATTATTATGAACTTCTTAATCTTGATTATTCTGCATATGTTGAGTTTAAGCAGTCTTGTATAGACATGATTAATACATATATAGAAACTAAAGATATTAAAGAAGAATCTGTTCCTAAGTTTATACCTTATCATAAGATATTAAATGGTAACTTTGATAAAATTGATCATAAAGCTATAAGAGAAGAAGAAAAAGAGTTCTATGGTGTTAATGGTTTACCTGATGATATGTGGGACGTATATATAGACGTAGACGAAAGTGGTAAACTTACTGGAAGATTTAAAACTGTTTACTATGATATGATTACTAAGAATAAGCAGTTTTGGGATTTCCATATGTATCTTGAGAGATTTTCTGGTATAAGTGGAATTAAATTTAATACTAAAGTTCATCTTATAGTATTTGACAGAGACTTACTTGGTGTAGATACTATGAGCCAGTTATCTTCTGATATGCAAATTAAGGTTGCCCGTGAAGGAATGGTTAATCCTTGGTTTCATATGAGAGAATGTGCAAGAATTACTAAAAATGGTGAATCTAAACGTTTCGAGATGACTATACAGCAGTTTGCTTTTATATGGCTTTATTCACAAAACTTTAATACATTCTTATCTGCTCCAAGACAAATAGGTAAAACCTATATAGTAAACCATTTACTTGCATATGAGTTTGCCTATGGAAGTACAGATTTTGAATGTGGATTTTTACATTATGAATATTCAAGAGCACTTGATAATAAACGTGAAGTTATAGAAATAGCTGATGAATTTCCTGAATTCTTACGTTTCCATCAAATAGTAAATCGTAAGAAAAAAGGTGTTGAATACAAGCAAGTCGAACCATCTTCTAAATCAGGAAGTAAAGAGAGTGTAAATCAGCAACTTGGTAATACACTTGTAGCAATTGCAGTGTCTCCTCAAGAGCAACAAGCTGCAAGAGCAGGAAGAGGACGTCGTTTAAGATTCCTATTATTTGACGAGTTCAACTTCGTTAAATGTATTATGGCTGCAATGAGTGGTATTCAATTTGCAACTACTACAACTATGGACTTTGCAAGAAAAAAAGGAATAAGACACTCTATACATTATGCATCTACAGCTGGGGATTTAACTACTCTTGCTGGACGTCAAATGTATGACGTTGTAACTAATAAAATATGTAAATTTGATAATAAGTTATTTTCTATGAAGTATGATAATCTTAATACTTATTTACATGCAAGTTCTGAAATGGATTTCTTCTTTGTTGAATACGGATATCAAGAACTAGGAATGAGTGAAAACTGGTATGATGATAGACGTAGAACTATTCCAGTTGCAGCTAAGTTTAGAAATGAAATACTTATGGAATGGATAAGTAGTTCAGCTGATAGTTTATATTCTCAAGAACATATAGAAAGAATAGAAAACTGGATAGATAATGTAAACTGGGATACTCATTTCTTAGATAATAGATATATGATAGACTATATTAAAAGTCCTGGAAGTACTGGTATAAAAGATGAGTTTAGTAAAACGAATGTCGTCTGTATGGGTATAGACGTTGCTCATGGAGCTGCAGGAGATAGTACTGTATTCTTTGGAATGAATATGGAAACCTGTATGCCTATATTTGAATATGCAACTAATACTTTGCTTGTAGTTGACTTTCCTATAGTATATAAGTTACTTTGTGATATGGTATGGGAAGCAAACCCTGACTGTATGATTATAAGTGCTATAGAATGGGATGGTCCTGGACAAGATATACTTCCTGTACTAGATAGAGATTCTAAGTATAGAAAGACTCTATTTGGATATACTATATTCTATAATAGAGATCTTAATGATAAAACTATAAGAGGAATAGATAAAACTGTAAACTATGATAGTAAAACTGTTATGGGTTCACATGTTAAAGGAAGACGTAAATGGATGACTGAAACATTGCTTCCTCAACTTGTAGAACTTCAACCTTATAGTTTCTGCCACATAAAGGCTTTAGATGAAGTTAAAACTCTTAGAATGACAAGAGGAGTTAATGGTAGAGTTGAAGCAAGATCTGGAGCTCATGATGATAGAATATTTGCAAGATTACATGCTTATGGACTTGTATTTGATGATTTCTATAGAGAGCAAGTTTATAAGAAGTTTAATTATGTAGTTGATATGCATAAAATCAAGTTTGAAACTATGGGAGAACATAAACTTGGAATAATGGAAAATCAAGAGGTGTTCTTAGACCGTGAGGGGGAACTTGATTATAAAGTAGTTGAAAAGATAGATTTGGAAACTGGACGTGAATGGGAAGAAATAGTTTGTACTAAGATAATAAATGGTATAAAGGTTAATTTAAGTTTAAGTGAGATAATTGCTGAAAGTAATAGGGATGAAAAACTTGGGGAGTTAGTGTTTAAAGTTACAAGTAGTATGCCAAGTAATGTAAGTAGAGTAAAAAAGAATCCATTTAAAAATAGAAATATTGACTTAGGTAGTAATTATGAGGATGGATTTGGACTTAAAACTATGAGTAGTTATTATGAGAGAAAAAATGAAGATGATGGACTACTTTATTAAAGAAAAAAATAACTAGAGATTAAGTTCTCTAGTTATTTTAATTTTATGAGATTATTTTGTTTTAATAATCTCATAATTGAATTCATTAGTTATATCTTTGAAATAGAATTCACTTGTTTTATAACTAATTGAAGTTTTGTCATTAATTAGAACAGATAAAGATAGTATTTCACTAATTACAGCTGTCATGATAGTGAAATGTTTTAGAGATATAGGAGATCCTATCATTTCATCTTTATCATGTTTTAGAATATGACTCATAATTGCAGATCTTGCTTCTTCCTTAAGTTTTATAAATGCTTTAAAATATTTTTCAGCATCATATAAATCTTTAGCATCTGAGTCAGAATTGAAGAACTTTTCTATAGTTCTTTTTGCTTCTGAGTAAGCTGCATTATATAGGTCATATGTGTGTGCAACTTGTATTTCTGTACAAATTTTAAGGAATTGTACAAACCCATTTTCAATCATTGCTTCATTAAGCTTAGATTGTGGATTATCTACTTCACCTAGTAATTTATATAGTTTTATTACATAAAGTACCAAGTTAAAGTTAATTGTGTAAGTATCCATGTATTTTGATCTATAGTTATATATTAAATCTTCAAATATTTCAGGGAAATATTCAGAAGATCTTCTAAAAGAATCCAACATTTTATTAAAAACATCTTCTTTGTATTCAATGTTTTCAATATTACATACAAATTCTATAGATCTTAATATTTCAGTTCTATAAACATCTACATTTCCACCAACTAGTTCAATTCCATTTGACCATCCCATAATAACTTTTTGCATTTTCATAATTTAATACCTCCAATATAATTTTTATTTTGTAATTAATCTTTATATATAAAAGATTATTACACTTTATTATATATACCTATAAAATCAATAAGAAACAAGACTGTTCGAAGGATAAAATTCGGAAAAAAAAGAAATCCTAAGATAAACCTAAGATCTCTTTTATTTTTAAATTAATACCTCAAATACTAAAATAAACCAATGTAATGCACTATAGAATATAATGCAAAACACATAACAGATCCAATAAGCAATTTATCAGACATGTTAAACACCTCCTAGAATTTAACTTCTTGTTTATAGTACTTTTGATCATTTGGATTAAAGTGATATAGATTTACTTTAATTCCATACTCTTTAGAAACATTCAATACTTCTATAAGAGCAGCTGTAAGTCCAGTCACATATAGATTGATCTCTTTAACAGACATATCCATATCCCCTATGTAGTCGTCTGCTACTTTCCACATAGATCCAAAGTCGCTTGGATTTTCAATAGTTCTTTTGAAGATATAATCCTCAACTTCTGCAATTTCATGTCTCCCTTTCACTAACCCTAAATTAATACTTTTCATTTTTGTACCTCCGAATATAATTTATTTTGTCTTATAGACACTTTATTATATATAAGCAAAAAAAAAACAGCGAAAAAAAATAAAAGAAAGTACACCTAATCATTTCTGACTAGATGTACAAACTTTTAATAAAAACTAAGAATATACTAACTGGAGATAGAAGCGTGTTAATATATACTTATGTCTTTTACAATATATTATTTTTCTTCTTTTGCTTCAGTAGTAGCATCTTCTTCAGATATAGCATTAACTATTTTAGATACAGTCTTTTTAATTATAGAAAGAATATATTTAGAAGTTAGTATTGCAACTACAATCTGAGCAATTTTAGAAGGAACTTGTTTAACTTTGTCTACAGTTCTTTGAACAGCAGTATCAACTATTTGAGATACTGTATAACCTTTTTCTTTTGCAGCAAGTATTTCTTGTCTTCCTACAGTTCTAATGTATTTCTTAACTTGATATAGACCTACTCCATATCCTGTTACAGCAACTATTACTAAACCTGCAACTACAAGAACTACCCATCCATAAGGTTTATCAAGTAAATAAGTTAATCCATTATTTAAGTATTCCATATGATAATACCCCCTTAGTTTAAATAGCTATTTAAAGTCTATCTCCAATGGAATTGTTTTATTTACTAAAATACTTTGGTGTTTTATATGCAAGTAATAAATTAGAATCATTTAGCATACCAACAGTAAAATACATAAGATCATATCTTTGTCTAAATTCTCTTTTAAGAATTAAATCTTTAATTACTTTAAATATATCACTTACTTCATTTATAATAGCATTATCTTTTGCAATAGTCTTTACATAAATATCAGTAAGCATAACATCTATTTCACCACCTACTGCTATTATAGCATAGTTAGGATTAAAACTTTCAGCATATGTGTCATTAGTATAAGTTTTAATAAATTCAGAAAGTTTTTCTATAAATTCCTTTTCATTAGCTTCTCTTCCTTTGAATGAAAGATTCTTGTACATAATCTTAAGAGAAGTAATAAACTCTGCTTCTATATTTATAAATCTCATACAGTTTTGCATATCAGGAGTAAATAAACCATTTAGCATAGATTGTATTATTGCATCAATTAGATAATTTTCAGCTACAACACGTTCTAAGTATTCAGTAAATAGAACAGGTATAGTTTTTATAATATCAGCAATAAGTGGAGCTTCATTATCTGTATTAAATTCAATTGTAGTAAAACTTGGTAATGCATCTCTGTAACCACTAAAAGTAAACTCTTTAATATATCTGTCTTTTATTTTTTCTTTAAGATATTTAATAAATCTATCTTTTTCAATTTCAGTAGGTTCTCCTTGATAACATATCTTTACATAATCTTTTAAAGAATAACTCATTTCTGAGAATTTTTCTTTTGATACAAATTTAACTTCTTTAAAGTCTTTTACTTTACCAACTGAAAACTTACGATTAAGTGCTGATTGGAATGAGTTTACTCCTAGTTGTGTTTCTATATCACATTTTACTTCTGGTAAGAATATATCAGCTACAGTTTGATTTGATCTTCTAAGAGTAAGTCCCATTGCTGGTTCTATAATAGATACATATCCTCTATGTGCTTCTATTATACAAAGTCTCATAAGTACAATCTTAACTATATCAAGAAGTTTCCATGTAACATGTTGAGTTAATGGTCCTACATTAGATAACATTTCTTTAAATTCTTCAGATAAATATTTAATTACTAAGGTTTCTATAGAATACATTTCCTTATCATAGTTAATAAGATCTGTATTTATCATATGCTCTGGAATATCTATAGTTTTATAATCTTGAGATTTAATTATATAATTTATCTTTTCTGATACTCTCATAAAATATGTATCTAAACTAAATGGAAGTTTTTCATCTATAAATTCCATAATTCCACCAACATTTTCTAAATTATCTAGTAATTTAAAAATATAGCTAGATGGTCTTAAATATTCACTGTCTTTATCTGAAACTACATATGTAAATACAGAATCTGCAAATTCTATTAAGTTTACTGTCTCTTTATCTTTAATTCTTGTCATATTTCCACTATAGTCTACAGAAACTATAGTTTTTACAAGCTCTTTAAGTTTATTAATACCAGTTGCCATATTTTTAAGTCTAGATTTAATAATAGCCCAATCATTATCAGTTATAGTTATATTACTAATACCAAAAGCAGGTTTAAGTCCATATGGTATAGGTAGAGATGAATCATTTACATATGATTCTCTTAAGTCTTTAAATCTTTCTTCAAATGTTTCAATTAGTAAAGATTCTAAATGTTCATCAGTAACTTCTTTTCCATTAATAATTTCTCTCAATTCTTCCATATTCTTTTCAAATTTTTCTCTTATCATTATAATTCCTCCTGTTTATATTTAAAATTGGGTTTAAAAATAAAATAAATGAGAGTAGAATACATCTACTCTCATAATATACTAAAATGGAAAGTCATCAAGTATAGAACCTCCATCATCTTTAACTTTTAGTTCTACTATATCAAATGATGCTTTCTTTAATGACTTAAACACTTTTTCTTCATAATCAGTATTTCCAAAGTTAGTTCCAAATGGTATAAACATATCTCTTTTTTCTCCAAGATCAAAAAGAGAAGTTGTTTTTATCATATCTTCATACATATTTCTAAATTCATAATAAATTTTAGTTACATCATCTTGCAATTCTTCATCTTTTTCATTTGTATCTTTTCCTCTTTCTTCAGCTCTTGCATCTTGAGTAAACTTGTGTGCTTCTCTTGATCTAGGATCAGAGAAATCTTCATTTACTTGAATTAAGAAATCTGGAGTTGGTATACCTTCCATAAAGTCTGCATTAAATGTTGAGACTACTTCATACAAGTTATATCTAGTTCCTACTACTCTGTCAAATGTGTCAGCATCATACTTCTTTCTAAGTTTATCATATAACTTAAATTCATTAGTAGTGTTAATAGTTAAATCAAGTCCATTATTACATAAACTTAATGTAAAGTCTAAATCATTTGCTAAATAGTCCATGTAAATCTTTTTAAATTCTTCTTTATCTTTTGTATCTTTAACTCTGTAATTATGTGCAATTGATTTAGCTAGTGTGTAAGTTACAGCTGAAAATACTGATCTGTCACATATTACAAGTTGAATAGATTCGCAACCTTTTTCAACATCTGGGTTATGTTCAGTTGAATCAGAACTTAATAAATCTGTCATAAGTTTATAGAATACATTATATCTATTATCAGACATAAATCCATTTAAAATATATTGATTTACTTTTTCAGTTTTTAGATATGCTTTTATTGTATCTCCAGACATAGGTTCATTATAATCTGGGAAAGATAAAAGAATAGGTTCTAGAAAAGTTCTCTTATCAGTATTTAATTTAGATACTCTAGATACTAAATAACTATGTAAACTTTTACTAAATGTTCCTTTACCAATGCAGTCACCTCCTTCTACTGCAATACATACAAGCTTAATACCTTTCTTAAGCAATAAATGCTTCATTTTGTTCATGTCACCAATTCTCATTTTTACCTCCTGTATAATTATTATTGAGTTATTAACTCATTATATTATATGTAATCTTTTTAAATTGCGGTACAAAATAAACCTGGGGAATTAACCCCAGGTTTAAATGTTTAATTATACTTCTGTTCCAATTACTTGAAGTCTTGAACCATCTTTCCATATCCCATAAAAGAATCCATCTGGTTCTGGTGTTAAACACATTTGAATATATTCTCCGTGTAAATCACCATATATCATATTACCAACTTTGTTAGCATTCTCAAGTACTAAATCACCTGTTCCTGCTTTAATTCTTATAGTAGTTCCTTCTTGTTCATATAATAGTACCAACTTTAATACCTCCTTTAAAATATTAACTTGCTAGAGAATCCTGAGATTCAACGGAGTTATCAATTTCATAAATTGTATTAGGCATTTCTTTCTCAGCTTTTTCAGATATTTCTTCAGCAGTAAGTACTTGCTTACGATTTATATTTCTAAGTAAACTGAATAAATGTTCAGTTTTCTTTTTAGCTGTCTCCATTTCTTTTATACCAATAGAGTTTATTTCAAGTTCATACCATAATACATCCTCTAGACGTTGATATAAAGCCATTATAAACTCATCTCTAGCTTTACAAACTTCTGGATTGTCTCCAGTATATTTCATAAGAAGTCTTGCTTCTATTACATTAGTAGGTCTACTGTATCCTCTAAGAAGAAGAGTAGTTTTAGATCTTCTACCCATAACTTCATTTTCATATGTAGCATCAGGATCTGCTTTAAATATATGTGGTATAGATGAATTTGGATATAATCCTGATCCTTTTTCAAGTATTCCAAGATCTAAAGCTGTTGCAAGCATATGCATATCATTATCAAAACTTCCGTCTATATAAAGAAGTCTAGCTTGAGTTCTACCTTCATTTCCTGTTCTTGATTTATTAAGTATTATAGTAGTTGAATAAACTGATTTAGATTTAATATCTTGTAAACCATAGGCATTAATAGGATGTGAATCAGAATCAAGGTTTTGACTGTCTTGTATAGAGTTATAAATCATTATTGCAGATGCTTTTTGTCTTAATCTTTCTGGCATATGAAGTTTCCACTCAGAGTTAGATGATTTAAACTCTTTTTCTGCTTGATATTTACCTAGTTCTTTTTGATTTTTCTTTAAGTGTACGTTCCAAAGCCATATTGCATTACCATCAAAGAAGTTAGTACAATCATTTACAAATCCAGAAAGTTTTAAAAATGCTGTCATATTACCTTCATTTGCAACTACGTTTTCAGAATCTTTATCTTTTACAGATTCAACTGAGTTACGTTTTGCTATCATAGATGTAACAGTATCCATTATCACAAAGTAAAATGGACGCATTTTAACCATATCTCCAGAGTAAGGATCTTCAAATTCAATATATTTTTGCATTTCTTTATCTTTAGTATACTCATTTGAAAGTCTTACGAATTTATCTGTAATATCTTCAACTACGTTCATATCCCATACTTCAAAATATTCATCTACTACTTCTTTAGGAAGTTTAGTAAGTTTAGATATTCTTTCAGGTGATGGTGCTGAACAGTCAGAGTCTACTATTATTACTTTCTTAATTGGATAGCCAAGTTTAATTGCAACTGAAGCAAGTTCTATAGATAAAGATGTTTTACCTATGCCAGGTTTTGCACCAAGTACATATTGCCATCCTAATCTAAATCCACGTTCAGCTGCAATTAAAGTTCCAGTTTTTTGATCTCTTACATTTTGACCAAGCATCATATCAAGTGCAGGATATAATGTAGGTACAAAAAGGTTAGTTCTTATTGCTGTTTTAGACATATTTTATGCTCCTTATAATAAATTATTTTAGTTTAAACTTGGCTTTTGTTTTTATTATTTAGAGAATAAGTCTAAGAAAACTGTATGAATAAAATTGTATTTCCATTCAAATGTTTCTGATTTAAATTTGCTTGTAATAAAGTTATTTACTTCTTCTAAAGAGTAGTTATAAGAAGCTTGTCTTCCTTTCATTTCATACATAGAACTCATATATTCTTCAATTGCTTCATAAATTCTTGCAGAAATCTTAGGATCACAACCATCTCTTAGAATTTGTACTCCAAATGTATCTACTAGATAATGGAACATTCTGTAAACTTTTTGATAATCTATAGGATATCTAGTTTCTCCTGTTTCAGAATCACTCATTACATCCAAGAATAACTCTACCATATCATACACATCTCTGTCTGTAGGATCAGCTGTCCATATAAACATAGCTATAACTGTTTCTATCCCTTCATCATGTATTGCTTCTAAGAATAGATCTTTATTAGTTCTAGCAATTTCTGTAAAAGACTCTACTATTTTAAATATAGAGATTCTAAAGTTTCTCCATAACCAAAATCTCATTTGTATATCAAGTCTACCTCTATTTTCAAGGTCTTGTACCTGTTTTATAAGTACATAAGACATAGCCTCAGCTGATGAGAGCATTGCCTTTGCAAGTCCTTGAAATGGACCTGATGTAACTGTAGAATAATTTGGTGATGGTTTACTGTTTGATATTCTTTCAAACATACTGATTGACGAATTGTAACTCATAAATATTCCTCCTTTAAATGTTTTTTATTTGCATATAAATATCTATATCAAGAGCTATAAGATCTGGATGATAGATACTATATTGAAACTGAATTTTAGTAGTTTCTTCACCTTTTATGTAACGATACATTGGTGTAGAAATCTCTGGTTCTTTTTTAGGTAATTTCTTACCTATTCTTGCAAGTTCTATTTGCTTTTTCCAATAAGCAAACGGAAAATAAAATGATCTATTTACTGTTCTTATCTTTATATCATCTCTAAGATTAAGAATTATAGGATATATTTCAGCGTCAGCCATTTTAATAAACTCTTCTTCATCTACTTGATACCATTTACTATCTTCTGGAAACTCAAATGGTTTATTTTTTGGTTTTTTATAATTTGTATCAGAAAGAGTTAATGTTGATTTTGTAATAGTTCCGTATAGTGGAATAGATTTATCTATATTTGGTATATTTGCTGTCATTTCATCTGTAAATATAGAGTTTCTATAGTTATATCTTATAAAGCAAGAATTATTAAATACCATTTCTCCATCATTTATAAAGAAGAACTTTGTATCTTTTGCCATATATTTTTCTTCTTGCTTATCTATTCTAAGTCTATTAATAGAACTTAATATAGATTTTACTTTACTAAATGCATTTAGTGTAGGTTTATCTATATCAACTGTATATTCAATTGGTTTAGATGTATTTATTATAGGATCTGAGTCAAAGTGCATAAATTCTTTAATTAGATCATCAAGTGATGGTAGTCCATTTGCAATATTACCATAAGTAATTACATCTTTATTAATAAGTGCTACATTTAGATTACCAAACGATCTAACTCTGTTCTTATAAGATGCACCCTTTACATATCCTGTATATTTCATTATTTGGTTATTATTTTTATTTATAAGCATATTTATAATACCTACAAGAGTTGATCTTGCAAGATTACGTGTATACATAGTAAATGGATAATGTGATTTAAGATCTAGATAAAGTACAGATATAAACTTCATAAATGTAGTTATATATGCTTCATCTTTAAGTATAGGAAATGCATCAAGTACATCATCCATAATCTTTTTAAGAAGAGGATCTGCAACAAGTCCTCCACCATAAGAAACCTTTTGTGATAAAGTATGTTTTTGTTTTGTATAATCTATTCCTAAGGTTTTAGAAACTTTAATTACATCTTCCATTTTCATTCCAAGTAATACTTTATTTATATTACATCCTGGAATTACTGATGATAGAACAGCTGCATCTGTTTGATATGCACGAATAACAGCTATATTAGGAGATGGAGTTTCTTCTATATTAGTTTTAGAAAGTTGTACAAATATAAGCTTTTTATAAAACTCTGATCCTATCTTATTACAGATTATAAGCAGTATTGAGTCAATAAGAGCATACATTGCATGTGTATAGAAGTCTTCATATGGCAAATATAGAATGTTATTACATATATGTGAGTAATCTAACTTACCAAATCCTATTATTCTATTTGCAGTATCTTCCAAGTTAAATGTTGAGTAATTTGATCCACGTCTATTTGAATAGAAACATGTTTGAAAGTCAGATATCATAGTATGAGATATATTATTTAAGTACACTTTACGTTCTGTAGGATTAAATATATCTCCTTTAAATCTTTTTGTATCATATCTGTCTTTATTATTAGGAGAAGCAAAAGGAGGAGATACATTATCATATCCAATTCCTCTTTCATTGAATGTTCCTTTCGGAAGTCCTAACTTTTCTATACGTTCCTGAAACACTCCTATATCATAAGTTGTATTAAATGCCATTAAGATATTAGGTTTATGTTCTGTAAACATGGTTTTAGTTGTAGCTTGTATAAATGTAGCTTCGTCTTTGAAATGTCTCACTTTAATATCAAGTGTATCTATGAACTCACTGCAAGTATCTTTTACAAGCTTTATAGTTTTTTCATTAGCTTTAAGCTCTAAGTTTTCTATTACTTCATGAAACTTAAGTTTTAAATCTCTTACAAATTGCTCTTTGTGTTCTATTAAGTAGTCCTGTCTTTTATATCTTCCATCTTTAAACTCAGGAAAATCTATATATGCAGTCTTAGTAGCTTCATCTACAAATGTATTCATATTTATATACCATTCATCATTCTCATCTTTAGAAGTTTCAATATCAAATGATGCATATTTAATTTCAGGTATAGTTACATCAGATTCCACCACTTTGTCTTTCTCATTATAATGATACATAGGTTTTGATTTCTCTACATATGCCCACTGTTCTATAGGAACATCAAGCATAAATACTCCTGGGTGCAAGAATTCTGCTCTATATGGAATATCAGGCATCAAAACCTTATGCATTTCATTACCCCATTCATCTTTAAAGTAGATATGTTTTCCTTCAAATAAAAGCTCACGAGTAGCTTTATTTCTTTTTGAGTATGGAACCATATATCTTTCACAAGAATCACGATTTATATACTCTTGTGGATATCTTGGAGTCTTTCTTGCTATAAAAATAGGAACTTCTGGTGCTTCACGTTTTTCAAGATGTGACTCACCAGTAGTTTTATTAATATAGATATTAAAAAGTGTATCTATATCCCTATAATAATGTGTATGAAGCAAGAATAGATTATTATCATAGTTTACTATTGTGTTATCTTTTGGAAAATATGGTCTTGTATCAATATTCATTTAGGATTCACCTCATATATTCTATAACATAATATCTCTCTTATAATAGTATTTGTAATAAGTGCATATGTTATTGGTGCTATATTTTCACTCTTTATAAGATATAAGAACTCAAGTATAATATATCCAATAGTATAAGATGTAAGTCTTAGTATTATTTTATAACATATATCTTTAATATCATCTTCATTTACATGTTCTGGTATACTTATAGCTTCTGTATTCATAAAAAGTGTAACATAGTCATTAAATATATTATCATATGCTTTTTGAAATGCTGAGTTTGTATATACAAACTTACTTAAAAGCTCTTCTCTATGTTCAGATGAGTGAGCTGAGAACGCAGACACTATATCATTTAATATAGAACTCATAGTTTGCCTAAATACTTTATCAGACAGCTTAAGTATATTATGAATATCATAGTTTATAGGGATATCTGTTGTACCAAATGTGGATACAAATATAGAATTTATTTCATTTTCTCTATAAGTTTGATCAAGTTCATCATACATCCAAGTAGGTGTCTTTCTAAATATGTAGGCTTTAGATACAAGTTCTTTAAGTTCCTCATAGCAATCTTCTGTTTCTTTAGCAAGTATATCCTCTATTATCTCATCTATAACATTAACTGTTATACAAGTCGTATTAACATCATTTGAACCAAATGTAATAGAAGATATAATCTCATCTATAGTAATTCCAGAACTAAAGAAAGCATGAAACTGAGTGTTTCTTATCTCATTTATTACAAGTGCTGAGTAGAACTGAGGATAAAGTCCTTGTTCTACAAAGAGCATTATAAGTTCTGGGACTTGCTTATTTAGTACATACTCAATAAAATAGTTTCTTAAGTATACATTTATACTACTAACCTCTCTTATTTCAGGAAATAAATTACTTTGATAGAATATAAAGTATAAACAGTCAGCCATCTCAGAATATAAAATTCCCTCATCTCTTTTTATTATATCTATACTCCCTAGTATAATTGCTCTTATTATACTAGGAAGATCAGATATATCAATATTATCAACAGTATCTTTATTAGGTAAGTATCCATTTAATTTAAATGAATCCATTACCATATTTTTAAAGTCATAGTCATCTATTTCAACAAGTGCTTCCTCTATTGTACAGTAGTGCCGATTTAACATTTTATCTCTCCTTTCAATTTAGCATTCTTAGAGTTGTTAATGAAGTTAATATGAGATTTTTTAAGTTCTCTTCGAAGTAAATAAGAGAAAATACACCCATTTTAAGTTCTACAAATATTGAAAATATACTGGAAGCTGTATATTTTGAATAAAACCATATATAAAGACAGACATATTTTAAATCATCTATGTCATCTTCATCAAATTCTGGTAAAGTAGAGAACTTAGAAGCAACATGAAGAAAAGTTTTAAAGAATTTATCAAAGCTTGGTGCATCTTTACCTTTAAATCTCATTATAGTTAAACATGTTATATAATTAAAATGTTCAGCTACTTCAGGAGTTAATAAAAAGAATAGAATATCATACATATTATATTCATTAAGATCATCAATTTCATCTTCATATATCTTTTCATCTTGAAGTTCTGTAAGTTTTGATTCGTCTATCTTATCTATGATTTTATCTATATATAGAATACTTTCTCCTCCTAAAATACTTTCTACATTTGTATCTGCTATAATAGGAATAAGAGGAAGTACAACATCTTCAAAATTCTCAAATTTATCTGCCATTTCTATATTGTGAAAACTTATAGATGTACTGACACATATGCTACATATGTCAGAAAGTGCTACTCTTATGTGAGTAGCATTTACATCTATAAAGTTCTTTACAATATCAATTAAAATCAGGTAAATATCATTCAAGTTAATCCTTCTCAAAATAGTTTCTTTTATAATAGTAAAATTCTCAATTTCATTAAGCTCCTGTGAATTGGAAAGTAGAATATGAAGTAAGATAAATGGATCTTCTATAAGATAGTTTATTATATTTCTATCTAAGTCAATACTGTCTATTTCATATAAGAAGTCATCTATATAATGTGAATAGTCGTATAGTTTATTTCTGATATAGTCAGCATTTGTATATGACATCTTATTTATAAGACTTCTTCTATATTTGTAGTTTGAAAAATATTCCATTTGACCTCCTAATTAAAGTCTAGAAGTATTTTATTCATACTTCTTTGTATATACATTGTAATATCAAATGTTTGTATAAAATCAACATCTCTCATAATATCAAATTTAATATCATTATAATATTTATTATAATACATTTCAAGTACAGCATCTTTAAAGTTATATTCTTCATAAAAAGATATGTAATATCCCATAACTCTATTAATGATACATTCATATGTATTAATATTAAATATGGTATCTAATAAGAAATAAAATCCATCTGTAACCATAGCATCAATATTAACATCAGGATCAGTTATTTCTTCAAGTAGTTCTTCCTGAACTATATCGCAAGCATCAGTAAACATATCCATTATACTTACTACAGGATCTCCAACTTTACAAGTTTCAAGTATAAGTCTATCAAGAGTTTTAAATATAGAATATCCTATCTTTTCAATTGAATTTTCTTCTAATGTATAGTCATTATAGATATTATCATAATAAACTGTAAATAAGTTATTCAAATCTTTGAATAAATCTGGATGAATATTTATAAGTTCTGTGAGTATCTCTTCAAGTAAGTTTATACAGTAGTTATTCTCTATTTTATCATCTATAAAACTATCATTAAAAGAAAGTATTTCATGAGCATCTTCATTATTCTTTGATATAATTGATAATATTGAATCTTTTTTAATATATCTTTCTATATCATGTTTATTATCAGAGTATTCATGGAGTATAGTTGCAATATAACTTATAACTGATCCATTAAATTCTTTTGAATTCATATCTGTTAATAAATCATGTTCAATTGAGTCATAAAGTCTTGAGTGTTTTACAGGACATATAAAAGCATAAGCTACTAAAAAAGGATAACTCATAACAGCATCTATAACTTCTCTTTGTGTACTTGGTGATATGTAAAAGTTTACATCTTGTGACATATCTATTAATGTATTAAAACATTTATAAATATCTAGAGATATATCTGCTTTTGATTTTAAAGCATATTTTGATTCATTGATAAGTTCAATTAGTGTATCTGCTTGTATTTTAAAGTCTTCTAAATAGTACATAATTCTTCACCTCCTCATTTTATATTATATACCTAATACTTAATAAGAGGATCTTTAAATAAAAATACTACAAATTTCTGAAATTCTGTTGCTTCAGAATAGTTATTAATCATTTGATCCTCATAAAATATACAAAGTGTTTCTAAAACTACTTTATAGATAATTCCTAATATATTGCTCTGAATAGGCTCTATAACAGCTCTATATATGCTTATATTCGCAAGTCTTGTAGTTGTAATATCATAATCGTATCCTGGGAAATTTGAGCCTCTATAACCAGCATACATAAGTATATTAGTAGTGTAGTTAAGGATTTCACTTCTTAATATTTCATATTCATCTATAAACTCAGCTTCATAGTTTGGATCATGTGGATCATAACCTATACTTCTTAAGTAAGTATCAACACTTGTATCAGCACCAGAATCATACAGAAGTTTATCTATTTCTTCTATTACTATATCAAGTATTTCATATATTGCAATTTCTAAATCCTCTCTAACATTATAAGATGATAACCTAGTAATGTGCTTATAAATAAACATTAAATCAGCTATTTTATTTATAATATATTCAAATGTATTATCTTCTACATTAATATAGTTATTATTTATTTGAAATACTATAAACTTAGTTATATAAAGAGCTTTCTCTCTTCCATATTTATATCTTTCTAAATTAGATAATAAATGTTTAGAGTTATTAGCTAAATCTCCAAGATATAAATACTTACGACTTATTATACTATTATTTAAGTGTAAGCACCAAGCAAACATAGGTTCATCTTCCATATACTCTCTTATAATTCTTACCTTTACATAATCATAAGTATCAAGTCTGTCAATTTCTTTAATTGTGTCCATAAATATATCATCTATTTCAATTAAATCATTCTCATCTAGTGTTCTAGTCCACTGGATAGAATTAAAAAAGCGGAATAAAAAAGAAGAGTCAGGGATTTCTCCCCAACTCTTATTAGTTCTAGTTATTTGCATTTGCTTTCATCCCCATTCTTCTCATAGTTTCAAGTTGATTTTCAGGAATGTAATAGTTTTGATTTTGAGCTAACTTCCAGTAGTTTTTATAAACTTCTGGCATATCATCATTTGAATCTACAAATCTGTATTTAAGTCCTTGTTTATATGCAAAGCATTTTATCTTATCTCCAGATGGAGTCATTTCTAGTTTTTCTATATGAAGAAGACTAGGATAATTGAAATGAGGATATTCTCTTGTTTCATCAACATTTCCATACTCATCTCTATAATATGCTTTTATATAATAACTTCCATCTATCTGATTTATATACATAATAGGTTCTATGTTATCAGCTTTACTCATCATACCATTTATAGAAGTTTTATAATCATGTCCAAGTTCTGTCATTCCTGCATTTTCAAGTGTCATATTCTTTCTTTGTTCATACACTCTAAGTGCTTCAGAATTTAAAGCATTCGTAGATACATTTTGACTTGGTAATAAGCCCTCTTGTACAGTTACATTACTGTCATATATTTTAAGATTATCTGTAACTGCTTGTTGGGCTGAGTTACCAGCAGTTACTCCTGACTGTGGGATACCACTCACTTCTTTAATAGATTCAGCTGCATCTACGATAGAATTAACTTGATCACTTGTAAAGTTAGTTGGTTCACTTACAACTTCAAGAGGAGGTCTATATACTCCTGGATTAAATGATCTCATTTCATTTGGTGTACTTGATCCTATTCCATTAGGATATACATTTACCATAGTACCAACTGCTCCACCTGACTGAACTTGTGTTGCCTCAACTGGAGTTTGTACTGCATTAACTTTATTTTTATCAAAGTAGTATTTTCTTATGTCTTTTTTAGTCTTTACAGCATCAAGTGTTGCTTTCCAGTTATTATCATCAAACTTATCCATAGTTTTAAGTAAGTCTGATTTAGTTCCATATGCAGCTGTTACAAAGTCTGGTCTTGCATTACTGTCTTTAAGCTCTTTGATATACATTTCAAGCTCAGTCAAGGAAGTTCTAACTGAACTCCCTTTTCTTTCATTTGAAGCTATATATTTAGATAGAGCTTGTTGTAGTTGTGCTATTTCCAGCGTAAGTTCTACAACGTCTTCTTTTGGAAGACCAGATATTTCATTAGTTGGTACATATTTATTCTTTTTCTTTCCAGTAAATACAGATATACTCCACTTAGAAGATAAGGATTTACTAGATCCTTTATTAAGTAAATCTAAAAGTGCCATTTTTGATTTATCTCCTTTCTATTTAATTAGAATGGAAACTCATCTTCTTCAGTTGTATCAGGAGCTGGTGCTGTATTTCCTGAATAGTATGGTTTAGAAGAACTTCCTTTGTCTTTATTCTCTGCTTGTTCTTTACCATATTCTATAATGTAGTTAGCATAAAGATTAGAAGTTCCAGCTATAATTGCTTCTAATACTGAAGAGAATTGCTCCATTAATGCTGTTGCTTTAGGTACATAAGGTTCTCCGTCAGCTGTTCCAAATGAATTTAATGTATATTCACCTAGAATAGCTTCTTTAGGGAATTCTTTAGACTTTCTAATTTCACTATAATCATCATATCCATTAGCTAAACCATAGATTATAAACTTAGTAATTGCATTCATCTTTCCATTTTGATCAAATGCACAATGTGTAATAAATCTTAAAGCATAAAGTTTATAATCTTCATCACCTTTACAAGATATAAATACATCATGTAGGTTTGTAGGTTTACCTTCTTTTCTAATTTCCCAAAGTTTTGATCTAGTTAATTTTAAATATTGATCAATAAAGTTTACTTTTAGAGTAAGTATGTTTTCTTGTGTAAGTTCAACTTCTCCTGTATTAACAAATGTTACTTTACCTTTATCATCTTTTTCACCTTTATCAACACATAGTTTAAAGTTGTAACCTTTTGCAACTAATCTTAATCTTTCTCTTTTTGGATTTTCCCCATACCCAAAATTCACCATTGAAAATAATTGTAATTCTTTTTCCATCATAATCCTCCTTAAATTCTGTTAATATTAATCATTAATGTAATTATAAGATCCTATACTGTCAAACTTAGCTTTTCTAAGATTATAAATACCTTGTGGTAATTCTACTCTGTCTTCTTTATTTAATGAGTATTTAGTTACTTTGTCTAAATAAGATTTGTATTCTTCTTTAGTAAGTTCACTTCTTACATTATCATCATTAGACATTATTATTTGGAATAACTCAGATTCATCTTCCCAATCACCACTAAAGTCAGAATCTTTTTCAATTAAGTTTGCTATATATTCATCTATATTACGTCCTTGATTCGTGTTATCATATATAACTTCATCCTTAGTAGGTGTATCTACTACTTCTGTTACAGTAGATTCTTCTTTCTTAGGTGTAGGAGTAAGAATTTCTTTTGTAACATCTTGTTTATCAGGAATTTCTGTATTTCCTTCTTTATTAAGTACTTCATTAACTACAGGTGTTTCTTTCTTTATTTCTTCTTTAACTTCAGTTTCAGTAACACCTACTTTAATATCTAAGTTATCAAGCATTTTATTTACTTGAGAAAGTTTAGAGTCTTTTTCTTCAACTTCTTCCTCTGTTCTTGTAACAGTTTGTACATTAGTTTTTACTTTTGGTAAAGTTGCATTAGGATGAGTTGCTTTTTCAATTATATCTTTTATAATAAACTTATCCTCAACTTTAGGTGGTTCTTCTTTACTATTTGGATTTGCAAGTATTTCTTGTTCTTTTAAGTAATCCTCTGCATTTTTAAGTTTAATTTTCAAACCTTCAATAGATCTTTCAAGAGATTTTATTTGATCTTCAATCTGTTCTTTTTCTCTTTTAATGATTTCTATAGGTTTTTCAGCATTTTCAGTCATCTTATCTAAGTCAATATCATCTGAAGTATCTGGTTTAGAATTTGAGTTTACTGCAAAGAAGTATTCTATGTCACCTATAGCTTCCCCCATAAGTTTACCAGCATATAAATCATTTTTAAATACTACATCTTTTCTAACAGCTTGTATCTTAGCAATTGCTTCATCTTTACTATCATTATGAGAAACTATTGTAAGTACAGGTTTATTAGAATATTCATTATCAGACAAAATAGATTCTATATCACGTTTAAATGAAGCTCCTTCTGATAAATTAAAGTCTCTTTCATTATAAGTACCGTCTATAGAATCAGCCAAGTACCAAAATAGAGCAACTCCATAGCTATCATTTGTGTAACTATCACAATCAATATTTACTCCATTTCTTGAATATGATGATGAGAACGTAGGAGCAATCGATCTTAAGTACTCCTCAATTCTTACATCATTATTAGTACCAGTTAGCATAAGGAACAAAAAGTATTTTCTACCACTAGATAGTTCATCAATATTTGCTCCTATTAATTTTACATTACTTTCCATTATAATCCTCCTTTATTTTTATATATCTCCATAAGTGACATCATATTCCCAAGTACCACGTGCTCTGTTATAACGTGATGCTATTGCAATTACTTCAGGAACATCATCATTACGTTCATCCCGACCATTATATTTAATCATATGTGAATCTGGTTGATACTTGTCAAAGTTTATCATTTGTAAGAACTCAAATGCTCCATTAGAGTCATTTATCATTTTAGTTATGTATGTAGACATATGTAAATCAGACGATAAGAACTCATGTTGTGTAAACTGAGTATTTAAATATTCTGAAATAGTCGATTTATCAAAACTGTCTTCAAGTACTCTTAAATACAGAGTAGGACGAAGCTCTAAGTTTACAAGTGGTTTAAACTGTTTAGCACCTGTTTGTAAAAATCTTGATTTACCATATGATCTTACAAACTTACAACTCATTCCAAATGAAGTTTCTTGTAAGTCTTTGAATGTAAATCCATGTGATCTATATTGATCAAGTTCTGCATATATTTCATCATTCATAAAGTTTATTACATTTAGTATTTCATTATAAAACTTAGTTCTATTTTCAAGAATTTGATAGAAATAATGTGCTATCATTGGAACAGACATAAATTTAATATCATTTCCTACAGAACCTACTTTTGCTATAGGATTTGATTGAATTAAGAAGTTTTTAGTTACATCCATAAACAGTTCAACTTCTGCTTGATATTTAGATATAACTTTATGAGTTCCTCCTACTATATAGTATAGATTTAATGTCATATCTTGTTTAGTAGGAACAGTTATAGTTCTTTTAACACTAAGTGCATCTGTATACTTAATATCAACCTCTTTATCAAATATATTTCTATCAGACTCTAAGTCAAAAAATAAAGTATATTTATTATCTTCTCCAACTTCTTCCATACGAGATATAGGAATATCAACAGAAGTTCCAGTTGTAGTTTTTACAGTAAGTGTAGCATTGAAGTTTTGTGTTCCTCCTGTAAGAACTAACTTTTCTTTTTCATTATCTGATCTTATTTCTGTTTTGATTCTAAATACTCTTCTTTTATTTCCACCAACTTCTGGATTTATATATTCTTCATAATCATCAACTCTTAAAGTTGTGTTTATAATATAAGTTTTAATCTCATCTGAATCATTTTCATAAACTATCTTAGTTTTGTAAGGTTTATCTATCTGCATATCCATATATGTTCTTATAGCATTATCCTTTTTACTATAAGATAGTATAAATGGAATTCTATGTAAATAGTCAGATGAGTTATTATTTCTTGCATCTTCTTCTGATGGTTCTGAAGCCCATCCGCCATAAAGTGGTACAGTTGAATCTGCTTCTGTTCCTTGAGTAGACTTCATTGCTATATCAGAACTTAGGCAGTAAAATGGTTTACCTCCTACACTTCTTGTAGGTAAAAGAGACACATCTAGTTCTACATCAAGTGAGTTTGTAGGCATAGTATATAAATGTTCTTTTACTACAGAGTTTGATTCAGCAAAGTTAAGAACAGTATAGATATTAAAAAGTCTCATCTTTACATTATTAAGAACTAACTTAGGTTGAAATGATGATGCACCTGAATAAGTTCTTAAGTAATTTAACATATCTACTTCTGTATCTATTCTACGTCTTGCAGATTTAAGTTTAATTACTTGATTTCTTACAGATTCTTTACCAAGATCAGCAACTCTTCCACCTTTAGATTCAAAGTATTCACCTATTGGTTCATAGTAGATATTCATTTCAGGAGGATATATATCTCCTGGAATAGCATCTCCTTTATATTTAATGTTTTCTCCAGTAGTTGTAAGTAAGTAACATGTTATAATTCCATTTATTTCTGGTCTAAATCCACCAGGAACATATTTGTGCTCAAATATAATAGATTTATTACCATCAAGTCTATACTCTATAAAGTTACCTTGTCCACGAGAGTAGAAGTTTCTAGGTGTAAGATTTATCTCAGATGATTCTTCTGTATTTTTATATGTACAGTTAAATGAGTATATTTGGGAATTAGTTTCTATGTACCATCTTTGAATATCAGGATTTCCTACTTGCATATATTTAACTTCTTTTGTAACTTGTAAGAAGTTTGCTGTAAATAAGATATAATATTCTCCTCCAAAAAAGACTCTTTGTACTGGTACAAGATGTCTGTCTCCATTAGAATCTGTATAATGAACCTTAACTTTGAAATCATCTACTGTTTCTTGAACTCTTATAGTGTAGATATCTTGCTCTGCTATAAAAGGATACCCATTTATAAATACAGTATTAGCATTTGTATATAAAAATTCCCAAATACTAGAAGATATCTTATTTCCAAGACTTAGTACATCTGTCATAGGAATTCTTATAAACATTTCAAGTTTAGATGGATATGCAAGTGATATATCAAGGTCATGTTGAGATAAGTGTGCGAATAAAGATGAATAGAAATTGCAGTCTACTATAGATGCTTCTCTGTGCATTATATCCATTTTTTCTGCTGTTGTATCAAATATACTAGAAAGAATTTGTATCATTCTAGATTCAGTTCCCATTATTGACAAGTCTTCTATTGCTATTCCAGAGTTTATTAACTCTTCTGTTATAGCTTCTCCTAGAGAATACTTGTCAGATATAGTTAATTGATGTGAGTTATCAGCCATTTAATTAACCTCCTTTATAAGAAATATTTATGTTAAAATACTGGATTTTGTTCCTACTTACTCTATAAAAGGAAGTCTTTTTACAGTAAAATCTACAGATACTGGAGACACATTTATAGTAATATACTCACTTACGAATATACCTCTCATACCATCAAGTTTTGTAATTTCAGTATGAATTATACCAGTATCTGGAAGTCTAAGTACACTACTTCTATATACAAAAGCACCTTCATCATTATTAGATCTTATATATTTAGCAAATTCTTTTATAACAGGTTCATTAGAATTAAATGAAAACTCTATATCTCCTTCTTCTTTTTGATAAAATATATTAGCAAGATTAAGTATTTCATTTGCAAAATAATGAATTTTCTTGAAGTTATTTGTAGTATATGGTATTGGAAGTGTGATTCCTGTAGTTACTATATATTTAAATAAAACCTTTTTAGATATATCATCTAAAGAGTCAACATCTTTCATTATATCAGTTTTTATATACTCTTCATATATATCTCTATTCTCTAAAATATCTTCTCCTCCAAAAAATCTATCTTTAACATTAATATTCTCTTCTATAAATTTACTTATTTTTCTTGATAATGTTTCTAACATTACTATTCCTCCTTTAGTGTATAAATACCCTTATTTGCCTTAATTTACATATAGATCAATATTTATACGAAATATGTAAAAGATTGGAAAATAAGGGTATTTTAAGCTCATTTAAAGCCTATTAAAACTTATTCATTATAAAAATCTTATTATTATTTTTATTATAAAAAGTAGTTGTGTACCACTCGTATTTTGTAATAAAATTTTTAAAGTCTAAATAGCTATCAAGTGGTACTTCTATTGCTGGTTTATTTGTTTTAAGTATCTTAAAAGCTTCTTCAAATAAATATGTTCCTCCACCAAACTTACGATAAGCTTTTTCAACAGCAATAAACTCAATACCAGGATTTATTAAATCTTTAGATACTATAAGAAGTCCTACTACCTGATATTGAAATCTTAGGAAATATATTCTTTTTGTATATGAAACTACTTTATTATCTTTAATTAATTTAATTTCATTTATATATTTATCAATTTCTTTTTCTGTTTTACTAACATCGAAGTTATTAATAAACTTTTTTATAGTTTTATACTCTTTTTCTGTTGGTATTCTAGCCTCATATATATTAAACATTGATAGTTCTCCCTTTATATTTATATTAGATAGCTACTTCATATGTATACTTTGGAAAATCAGATGGTTTATAATTTTCTATATATACTCCTTTGATAAAATCTATGTCTTCTGGGTTATTAATATCCCAATTTTTTACAAGTGTTGGGAAGTTACTTGGTATTACAAGTCTCCAATCTTTAACTTCTTGTGTAGTTTCAATTTGTCTTTTTATATCATCAACATGTCTATAATATAAATGATAGTTATGTGATGACCAAATAAATTCTCCAACTTCAACACCTAATTCATCTGCTACAAGTTTTTGAAGTATACAGTACTGAGCAACATTGCTAACAAGGCCCAACGCTACGTCCGTCGATCTTGCTCTTACTTCAAGTATTAATTTATTTTTAGATACACTCCACTGTGTTAAGTGTACACAAGGTGTAAGAGACATATTATCTAATTCACCTGGCACCCATATTTCAGTTACAGCTCTTCTAGAGTTAGGATCTTTTCTTAGAATTTCTATAATATATGTAAGTTGATCTTTATAACCTAGTACAGGTTTTCCTATTTGATATCCATATGCTGGACCTATTGTACCATCTTCTTTTTCCCATTCATCCCAAAATCTACATTCTAATTTATCTCTTAAATCTGAAACTCTATTTGATTTAAAAAGCCATATCCATGCAATTTCTCTAAATGCAGACTTAATTGGTGTGTATCTAGATGTTAAAAGTGGAAATGTTTCAGGATTATTCCAATCAACATTTAATTTAAAATGTAATCCAAATGCACATGCATAATGTGCTTGTTCACCGTCTGCATATCTAGTTCTAACATTACCATAACCATAACTACTATATTCAGATTTTAGTATATCCTCAACTATGTTTTTATAAATTTTATCAAATTGTGTCATAATTCTATCTCCTTTTATTTAATATTTTGTATATAATATGATTTTACTACTCTTAAAGCAAGTATAGAAGTATCTATAAGTCCTACTCCACCTGGAACTTTATTGTAGATAGCATATTGTGCTTTAATATCATCAGGTATATCTCCTCTTATTTTACCATTATCTTTAACTATTCCTACATCTATTATCATATGTTTATATAAACTATCAGAAGTTGAAACTGAGTATTTATTAAACATTTTACAAATATCTTTAGAACCAGTCATAGATATAACTATATCAGATGAGAAGAAAAGTGCTTCTTTTATATGTTTTGATGTATTTGAATTTGCTGTATATGTTGGGAATTTATTATATTCCATTATATTAGCCATTGGTCTACCTAAGTGTTTTGATTGACCTAGTACATATGTATGCATATAGTCTTTTGTAGATATATTAAACTCTTTAAGTATCTCTATAACAGAAGCAACAGCTGTAGGTACATTAGAAGTTAAAGCATCTTCTAGTCTTACAGATGAGTTTATTTCAGTAAAGCAATCTATATCACGTTCTATATAACTATCTAGAGTTCTAAACTCATTTATCATATCATCTAAGTTATTACTAAAAACTTCAGATAATGGTTTTACTACTATAAATGGATTCTTAGAGTAGATATTACTATCTATATAAATAGAAAGTTCTTCAAAGTTCTTAATATCTATAATTTCGTGTTGTATTCCTAACTTTGCAAGTTTCTTTTGTATACTTCTTATAAAAGATACACTATCATCTGAGTATTCTGTTCTTATTATATGAAGAGCTAAGTCTTTAATACCATATTTATATTTTAGTATACTTAACTTAGTTTTAACTGTTTCATCTATTTTGCTTGAAATATATCTACAAGATATAAGATTTCCTCTAGGTTTTGCTTTATAAAACTTTAAATCATTTGCATCTACAAGACTTAGAAGTTTATCATGTAAAGAAGCTGTATATTCACCAGATTCTAAGCTTAGATTATATTTAGGTAGTAAACTGATACATTCATCTTTATACTTTTCAAATAAGTTATGTTTTCTTACAATCTCTTTATTTAAATTCACTTTACATTATCTCCTTTTGCGTACAAAATAATCTGAGCTCCATTTAAGGAACCCAGATTAGTTTATATATCTCCTGTTGGTGTTTCTCTAGCAAGATTAGGTTTTTGTGTATAACCCATTCTTTCTAGGAATACTGTATATTCTTTTTTATTTATGTATATTCCTATAAATATCTCTTCATTTTCCTCTGCATAATCATCTTTAATATATCCATTTATGTAATCTATAGTAGTCCCTACAGTATTACCATATGGATTTGTATTTTCTTCAAACTTTCTAATCTTCTTTCTTATAGCAACTATATTATAGAAATCTCTTGCTTTAGATTTACTAGGTTCTGTATACACTTGACCATACCTCATTTCAGCTCTTTTAATAAATCCTGACACTAATGGATTTATTTCTAGACGAGAGAAATCTATTTTTGCATATAAATAAGTTCCTATATTATCTTTTACTATATCAAAATCAGATAACTTATAAATAAGATTATTTTCAAGTGTACATCCGTCTATTTCATCAGGCCAGTTAGCAAATCTAACATCTTGTGTAGACAGTACTTTATATTTATCATCTGCAATAAGATATTCTTTACCAACTTTAACTTCAGCTTTATGATTATCTGTATTAGGAACAGTAAGTTCTGCATGTATTGCATATCTTGTAACTTCTGGATATGTTACTAAGAACTGAAATCTAGTTTGTTGTATACCCAGATTATTAAGTGGAAGAGAGTCTTCTTGAATAGATTCAGTAGTTAGAATTATTTGTGCTTTATATTTAAATACAAAGTATAGCTCTCCTTTACCACCTATAACTTTAAGATCTACAGGTGTTTCAGAATGTTTTTGTAAAAGTTCAAGAAGTTTTACATCAGACGGACGTTTATAACGTCTGTTTTGATCTTCATTTAGATAATCTATTCCAAATACTTTCTTTAAAGTATTTTCAAGTTCTCTAGGTATAACAGCTTCTAAATCATAGGCTATAGGTATCTCATCATTAAAGTCTGTTACAAATGGAAATATATTTCTATATATCTCATGTGATACATTATCAGGAAAGTTCTCTTTCCAAAGTCTTGCAACTTCCATTCTTTCTGCAAGTGTTGCTGTCATTACAGTAAATGCACAAAGCATATTATTATATCTATAATCTGCAGATATAGTAAATCCAAGATCTCTTAGTATATCATACTTAAGTCCATCATTAGGATCTTTTTTATACCTTACATCCATTGCTGTAAATCTAGGTTTTTTCTTAAACATATTAGTTTGATCCATAGATGGAATATTAACTATTCCACTTTGGTTTATATCATGTGTGAAAAGAAATACTCCTCTTGGAAGTAAATCTGGTTGTATGTCTATTTTATTTACATCCCGCATGTCATAACTTGGATCTGCTGATACGTGTTCTAAATTATTACCATCAAATACATACCCAAGTTCATTTTTAAGAAATCTAAGTAAATGCTCAGTTACATTTCTGTAGCAAGTATCCCATGTGTGATATCTGTCTGTATTTATCTTGGTTCTTCCTTCGAGTCCAATTATTTTCCAATATTCATTCTTTGCAAGTATAGCACCTCTTAGAGGTATTTCTTCTAATACATTTGTATTTCTATTATCTCTTTCTCCAAACGCCATAAATACCTCCTTAATAACTCCATCCTAATCTAAATATACGTCTATTTGGTTCATTACTATTGATAGCAACGTATACTCCAGGATTACGTGCTATAAGCTCTCCAACACCACGGTGCATGTAGTTTACATATTCAAATACTTTAGGGAATGTTTTAGCAACTACTGGTTTATTACTAAACGATGGTGCTACATTAGGTCCTGTTGCATATCCTCCTCTAAATCCACAGTCTTCTGTCCATACAGATGTTCTAAGAGGAGCACCTTCTCTTCCTGTTTGCTTATCTCTTGTTATTTCTTGTAAAGTTAGAGCAGAACCACGAGTATCAACTACATTTGCTGGATTAAAGTTACTTATCCAGTTAAAATAGTCATAATATTCAGGTGCATGTGCATCCCATTCAAGTGCTTTGAATGTAACAGTGAATGAATCAAGTAGTTCTGGTTTTTCAAATCCTTCAGACTTATGTTGTGTCATATGTGTTGGTGTATCAGCAAGAGTTAGCATAAATCCAGCACCCATTGTAATTATATCCCAGTCTGTATTAACTGTAAATACATACATAGACATATAAGAATCAAGTGCTTGGTTTTTAATGTACTCAGCACGCATAGGATATCCTTCTTCTGCTACATAGTGAGAATATTTACGCATAGCAAATAAAAGCTTTGCTACATCTGCACGGTTATTATCTGTAAATGTAACTGTTATGTCAACTCCTACGTTTTCAGGTTTTCCAGGTACAGGAATTGTACCACCATGCATATTACGTACACCTTCACGTGATGATTCATTCATTCTTATTGCAGGTACTTCAAGACAGTAGTTATTTAGAAATGTAAATAGTGCTGTTTTATTACATCCATCACGACAAAGTTCACTATAAAGACCAGGATCTGAAAGTACAAGTTGCCTTAATGTGTCATAACGTAGAAGTTCACTAGTTGCTGCAATTTCACCATTATCACCTTTAATAAAAAGATTAAGATTTGGTCTTGTAAAGAAAACATAAGTTTTAATTCTACCAGTAGTATCTGCTTCTACAAAAGGTCTATGAATAAAAGAATACTCTCTTGAAAACATTATAGATTTTATAGGATCATACAAGTATCCAAGATCTTCCATCATAAATCTTGCATATTCACCAAAGTATACACCAGTTGCAAATATATCTTTACCAGCAATAGACGATACATAATCAGCATCCATTGACTTAAATACTTTAGCAGGACCTGCTTTAGCTCCTGTTATTATTGCATTATCTTTAAGTCCAAATATATTAATAGTAGATCTTCCTATATTACCAAGATGATTTAGGAAGTTATTTGCTTTTTCAAGCTTCTTTCCATATTTCTTTTGTACTCTTTCATAGAAATCATGAAATATACCATAACTTAAATCTCCTAACTTCTGTTCAAGAGTAGTAGTTTCCATTGCACGTATTCCATCTGCAATTTTAGATATTCTTTGCATTGCTGCATCTGTTTTTTCTATCATAGAGGCATTAGAAGTTAGATCACTTCTAATACCATATGCATCATTTTTAATCCTGTTAAAAGCTTCTGCTCTTTCATCATAACCAACTGGCTTAGTTTCTTGTAGTATATCATAAATACCACCAGTTATTACATCTCTGAATGCTGGAGTAGGAGATATCCCTCCTTTTCCATCAAATCCAAAAGCTTTATCAAGATCTGTAGGTGGACCATCGTAAGCTGCAGGTGTTGCTCTTGCAAGTCCACTGCGTATTTTATTTACAGCCATAAGTATTCACCTTCTTATACGTGATTTACTTCATATTTAACATCAACAAGTCCTGATGATCCATGATATAGATTTATATGATTGCATCTAGAGTACACTTTAGTATTGACTATAGTTTCATATTTGTTTCCATCAAGTGTTATCTCACCTGGTGAACCAAACATTAAAAGAGAAGCAGAAAAAGATGTGCCATCTGTTCCTCCAATATGTCTTAATCTAAAGTGTTCTTGTAGCTCATCTGTACCTACATTTATATCACACTCTACATAAGCACGACAGTCTTTATCTGTTGATAGAGTTTGTCCATGATTATCAGGTATGTCATGTCCATCATCTGTTTTATAAAATGGTCTAAATGTAACTTTTTTAGTAAAGTATTCTACATACTTTATTCCATTTATAGTTACTATACGGTGATGAAGATATATTTTCTTATATTTTATCCAGTCATTCTGAGTAAGAAGTACTGTTCTCCAAGGTATAAGATCTTCAAGATTATCATTAAACCCATCAAGGTGACGTTTAAATGGTATTATGTCTCCACCATTAGCTCCATTCTTTGCAAGATTAAGTCCTATTATCTTTGCAGGACCTGGTTTTGTAACCACTTTAGTTCTTGTATTTTCTACATCTGTTTTAAATAGTTCATCTTCAAAGTATTTAGAATTAAGTGTAGGTGTAAGTCCATTATAAATAGAAGTAACTATATGTTGAAGTCCTTGTATAGTTACTTTATTTTTAAATCTTACTTCTGTCCATGTTCCATCTTCTAATTGCTTTTTAGCAACTACTTCTCCTACAACATGTCCTTTTTCTTTATCATCATATATTCTATATACGAATTTAGTTTTCTCATCACTTTTTAAATGATCAAGATTTTTATCTTCCATATTAGTATTTTCCTCCTTCTCCATCATAAATAGCTACATCTCCATATATCATTCTAAGTTTTAAGCTATCATGATTAGACTGTATAGTTTTAGCAACTGGTTTTAAATATTTTATCTTTATTCTATCATTAGAACCTATGTTCATTCTATCATTTTGTGTATGTCTTACATGTGTCCATAAACTATCAAAGTTTAGTTGATATTCTCTGTCAGGACCCATTTTTAAAAGTCCTCCTTCTGATATAAAATCTACCGAGTATGCTTTGAATGTTTTTAATATATAAAGTAGGTATTTAGAAAGTCCATTCATAAATCTTTGTGTTACATCGAGTATCTTCTCTATTTTTATAGAATTAGGAAGAGATTGTCTTGATAGATTTGTAAAGTATTGAATTAGCTCTTGTGTTAAATTATCTATCTCTATAATTAAGTTTTCTCTTCTTGCAAGTTCTTCATCTGTAGGACTTGCTATATCAAAAGGAGCTTTAATTCTTTCATATTCTGCATATAAAATAGGATCTATTCTTTTTAGTATATCCTGATATGTTGTGGGTACTTCTGATCCTCTTGTTTGACCAAATACTTCTGGAACTCTATCAACTATTCTTATAGTTCTTTCTATATCATTAAGTACAAGATATTCTCTTAGATTTCTAACCTTAAGTTTAAGTCTATCAAATACATCATGTATTCCCATAGCTTTTTCCATAGCTATAAGCATTTCTATAAATGTAGAATTATTATTAAGAGCATCTGGGAATTCTTCAAGTGCAAATTTAAATTCTCTTGCATTAAACTCAGATACAAATCTCATTTTAATATCTTCAAAATTACTAGGTATTTTAAACCCATAGAGTTTATCTATTTCAGGCATAGTATCTGTTTCAAATAAATGATATCTATGAGCTTGGAATGTAGTAAGACTCATGTAATACATAAATACAGCAAAGAAATTATGTGTTTGATTAGTTGATTTTAAAGGCATAAAATGTTTCTCTGCTATTTTTCTATTCTCCATAATGTATCTGTGCATTATAGCATACCAATGTCCAAACTTAGTTACGTTTATTGAATTTCCAAGAGAAAGGTACTTAGACTCTACAAATGAGAAATCTTCAGAAAAAACAGCACGTTTAAGCTCTTCCGTATCTCTCCATCTTGGATCCATTCTTACAACTTCATCATAAGATAGTATTTTATCTTCTGAAGTTTGATATTCTTCATCTTGGTATGGATGTATCCATCTAAATGGTCTTAATATAAACTGTACATCATAAAGTTCTTCAGGTTTTTCGTTTCCAGTTAAAGGATATAAAAGATTTTCTTTAGGAATTTTACGAATAAAGTACTTATATAGATTAAGACCAGAGAATAACTTTTCTGTAATATAGTTCATTACATAGTTAGTTCCTTTAAACATAAGAAGATAGTTAAGTACAAATGTACAACTATTTCTATAAAGTTCTGGCATACTCTTAGGAAGTGTAAGTCCATGAGACTTCCATATTTCCATAGCTTCCTGTTGTGTATATGTAGACTTATGTATAAAAGGTTTTTTACTTTCAACTATATAAGCAATAAGAGCTTGTAGCTTTAATGTAACTATATCTTCTGCTTCATAGAAGTCAGTATTATACATAAGATATTCATTATAGAATGTTCTCATCCATATTTCTCTTTCTTTATTATAACATATTGCATACATTTCATGATCTGCTTTATCTCTTATATTAGATAATACTTCAAACTCTTCAGACTCACGAGCTGTAATAAGATCTATTTCTCTACCAATAAATCTAATATATTGCTTTTGTGTATCATTAAAGTATTGATCAAAGGTACCATTACGTCTAAGTCTTAGCTTAGACGTATAGTCAAGTTCATGTAACGGTACTCCATCATGATATACAAAATCATTATTTGCCATTTCTTCTAATGTAGGAAGTCCTATAAGCATACGATAATATTCATTAAGTTCAGTGTAGTTTCTTATAATATAACTTCTTTTAGCATCAAGTAATCTTTTTATTTCCCAATCTGCAAAATGTCCTTGATTATAAACTTCTTTTATATTATTATCTTTAGCTAGAAGTTTTATATCATCATTAGAAGCAGATGGGAATGCTTCTCTTACTTCATCTTCTGTCCAATATATGTAGTCTGATAACTTATCAAACTTCATATATGCATTATAGTATTCTTGATAAGAACGTGCTGATTCTTCTGTTTCTGCGTCATATGCTCTTTTTTGCTGCTTTACTATAAGATTTAACATAAGTCTTCTTGCTGTCTGAAGTCTTATGTTTATATCTTTTATATTACTTGCCAATTATATTCCTCCTTTCCATTAGTTTCTATATGCTACTTCCATAGGTGATATTACTTCATCTTGCTTATCAGGATCTTTAGCAACTGATATAGCAAGAGCACGTTTAGCATCATTTCCAAAGAATGCATTAAACGTACCACTCATAACAGTCAAATCATCACAAGATACCATTATATAATCTTTACCTCCTGTTTCCCTAACTGGTTTATCAGGATTACTTGCATCTCTTGCAAGTGATGCTATTATAAGTCCCATAGATATATCACTTATATTAACTTTCTTGTTATTACTTATAGTATTATGGAATACTTCTAAGTGAGTTTCTAGTGGTATAAGATTTGATATTGCTCCTTTTAAGAATATATTAAACATCTTATATACTGTCATTTCATCTCTTGGGATAATACAATTTTCAACTATTACATCACCTTTCTTATAATATAACTTGTAATGTGTAGAGCTATCATTACTTGGATGTCCAGGTTTTATAAGTTCTGTAGGATTTGTAATAATTTGTGTTCCTAGTGTAAATGTATACTTGCTATGAGTATCGTTTTCAATTATAGAACCGTGTGCAAGTACTTTGTAGTTAGTTCCTTCTGGTGTAATAGCAGATTTCGGTACATACCAAATAATATCTGTATTACAGTAAACCTTATCTACACCATCAAGTGGATCATGTTTTACCTCAAATAGTGACTTAGATGGTGGAGTTGGATATATAAATTTTTCAAGATCTGTAATTCTGAATACATCAGCTCCAAGATTATGTGTCATCTTCATAAACATATTAAGAATTGCAGTTGCTGCGTCAGATACAAACATTCCTATATAAATCATATCTCTACCAGCAAGTTTAAATGGTTCTTCACCTATACAATGAGAGCAGAAATGTCCATCTTTTTGCTTACATTTAAGTACATGTCTTACTTCTACTGTTTTACCAATGTACTTAGACATATTATCTCTAGTTACAAAAGTTTGCTTTCCATTAGGTTCTATTACATATTTGTATAAAACATCAACTTTTCTAGCATTTCTTATAATTACTCCTTCTGTTGCACCACAATCACCTTTTATACCTCTTACATTTTGCATTGCATTTGATATAAACTTGTATGCAGCTCCAGCAAGTGCTGTTTGTTTTGCTCTTGATATAGCTCCAACCATTCCAACGTTTGCAAGTGCTGGGAAATGAACAGGTTTTATTCCATCACCCAAAGATTCAAGTATAATGGCTGTTCCTCCTCCTATCATAGGAAGACCTCCCATTGCTATATTCATATTTCTAAAGTGGTTATCAAGTTTTCCAGAGTTCTTAGATTCAAACATTTCCATCATAGGATCATCTTTAAACTCAACTTTTGCATCCTCTACTAATTTATCTATAGTTTTATTTAAAAGTTCTACATCTTTTTCAGATTCTACTTTTTCTTTAACTGCATTTAATGTCTCATCTCTATGTTTATCAAACTTTTCATTTGATAGAATCATGCTGTCAGTAACATTTGCATTATAAAGATTTGAAAGTCTAAGTCCGAATTCTGTATATCTATCAAGTACAGATTTAAATATCTTTATATCTGTAAGTTTCTCTTCAACATACATGTTTTTAATATCTATTATTATATCTTCTATATCTGATCCATATATAGGTTTAGTTATTAGTTCCCATACTTTATTATCCCATAGATATCCAAATACAACCTTATTTATTATAAGTCTACCTACAGTAGTAGTATATTCTTTACCAAGTCTTTTAAATGTAACTTCATCATATAATGATACTAGTGGATTTTTATTTAGTTCACTTGTACATGTGTAATGAGTTAATGTTGATACTGATATTCTACCTTCTTTTATATTTAAAATATAGTCTATGAATTCATGAGAACTATTAAGTTTTTTCATAGGTGGATCATATTTCTTTCTATCTCTTGTAAATGTGTATATAAGTTGGTCAGCATCTTTACCTACTCTATTTTTAAATACTCCAGAATATGTGAAGTGTTGAAGTAAACTATTATTAATTCTGTGAGCTTCGTCAACAGCTTCCTTAGAGTTAAGAGGAGAGTTAGATGTTTCATCTCCCTATTATGTTACGAAGTATCGCTACTACTTCTCTTATGCTTTCACATAAGTACAGACTATATCTACAGCCTATAAATACAGCACGACTGTCAGGCACTTCAAGGACGCTTGTCCCTTACTCCCTTTCAGGATAGTCGTTGAACTTTCTCTTTTTGAGCTTAGCTGCTGATTACCTATTGAGTGGTGCTGAGAGAAGGTGCTTTAATATAGCTACCCTTTTATTGCATCTCCAGTTCACATCCTATAACTTATTTCTGCTCACGCTCCAATTTGGCATATAGGCTTTAAGGCTTTCCAGCAATTCACCTGAGTTAACTCACATTCTTCTGCTGTATGTCGAATGTAAGTGACTTTCTTTTTCAAATCATGATCACCAGAGAATGCTATAACTACTCCAGCTGCAATTCTTGTAGCTGTTTCAAATAGTCTTTGGTCATAGTTGTTTCTTATGAAATCATTTACATATGGATAGTCAATGTATTCTTTTCCAAATAACTTACATTTCTTTAAGTAAGTCGGATATAATGTTAGTGGTACTGGACGTAAATACTGAGTAGATAATGTTGAGTCTGTAGGGAATCTTGTAATCTTAACAGATCTTTTATTATAAACATCAGCATAAGTATCTAGTACTATATAGAAGAATTCAAGCCAAGAAAGCTCTTTTTCTTCTGTTATATAACGTTTAGAATGTACATCCCAAACTTCTATTGGCACTGTAAGTGGTCTAAACGATCCATCTGCACGAACTGCAGGAAATGCTACTATTTTATGATGAGGATCTTCGAGTTTTTTAATTTGTTCTCTTAAGTACTCTTTATCATAAACTATAAGCATATCAACTGGTACATCTGAGTCAAAACATCCTCTATCATATAAATCCTTTATAAAGTCTATAGAGTTTTTAATAGTAGTATCAAGAAACATTCCAGCAAGTAAATGTGTTGCCATACCAGCCGAGTTTGAATCTACTCTTGATTTTCCTATTTCATCATGTCTATATACATTAGTAAGAAGAACTGTACGTGATGAGAAGTCAACTGTTCTTGCCATAGTCTTCTTTCTTGCAGCACCATTTGGACCAAGATATCTTTCTCCAAGATAGTCAAATAAACTCATTACTTTATTTTGAAGAGCAATTGATCCTTCTGAGAAGTTATTAACTATCATAGAGTATTTTAAAATATCATCTAAGAAGTTATTTAATTCATCTTGTACTACAGTATCTTCAGTTGCTTCTTGACGCATAAATGCTGGAGCAACCCACTGGTGATGTGTAAAAGTTTGATCCCGAGTAAGTTTGCTCATTACACGTTTAAGTTCAACGTTTGCATACTGTCCTGTTTTTTGTAAGTATTTCTTTTTATCTATTTTATCCCAGTTGTCATAAAGCCATCTAGGACCAGATCCTATTTCCATAAACTCATGATGTACCTTAGGATCATATTTCTCTAGTAATCCATCGTAGATTACAAACTGCATTTTAAAGTCTGTACAACATTTGTACATAGTTGAGTCTACTCTACGAAACATATCAAGTATTCCAGGACGCATAACATAAGTTCCAAGGTTTATAACTCCAGCCTTAGACTCACGCTCACGTTCTGTTATACCAAATATACGAGGAGAAAAAAGACCTCCATCTGATTTCTTATTAGTAGAATCAACTATGCCAACTTTTCCAGCTCTTATATATGCAGGTATATCAAGATCATATACCTTCATTTTATCACCTCATTAATAAAGACTATCATCATCTCTGTTATTACCAGATTTCATATTATCAAAGAATCCATCATGATAGAAGTTTGTGATAAAGTGAAGTTCTGGTAATAATTTTCCATTTTTGTCAAATATAGTTCCTTTTTGTTTTTGTGCATAATATAAATGGTGATCTAGTAGTCTATCTCTTTCTTGCTTAGAAGTAGGTATAAACTCAAGTTTTATATTCTTAGGAGGAAGACCATTTTGCATTCTTTTTATATCATCCTCATCATACTCATACTTCTTCTCTGCACCAGGAACAGGTTTTGGTTTAACTGGTTTATAATATTTAGAATTTATAGGGATATCTTGTTCCATAATAGCATCTTCTAGATAAAGTCTTGCGAGTCTTTCTTTTCTAGTTTTCTCAGCTATACAAAGCATTCTCCATACTCCTTCAATAGTAGTAAGTTTTTCTATAAGTTCTTCCATATTATTACAGATAATAGGTTCATTTCCTTCATAAAGAATATTATCTCCTATCTTACCTCCAGCACCAAACTCTTCATAGTTTTGCATTAAGTTTTGCAAGAAGTCCACTCTATCACGATTCATTGCTTTATTTGCACGTATATACCTTTGTATAATATCAAGTCTATGATTTATTCTATCATTTCTTGACATTCTCTTATAATTTCCTATCATAGCTCTTACTTCCTCAGGATCTGTCATAGGGTTTACTACATATCCACTTGCAAATAACGAACACTCAGGAAGATTTTCCATACTAGGATCATTATATAAAGAGTTCTTAATAAATTCTGGGAATCTGTCAAGTATTGGATTTATATCAACATCAAACTTATCAGTTCTTACATCAAAAGATCTTTCACTTCCGTCATATGTTGATCTCATCCAAAGTTTACCTTCTTTTAGATACCAGTTTATATGAAGTCCTCCAAATCTATCTATTATTTCAAATACACGTTTTGCATATTTAGTACCATTTAATTTCTCTCTATCTTCATGTTCAAGTCTACCTGTACATGCTCTTGATATCATACGCATTTCTTCAAATGTTATACCATCAAGAAGTTGATCTTGTTTTAGATATATTCCATTTTCATTATTACGTTTTTCTATAGTATGTTTAAGTTTCATATTAAACTCATCATCTATTATATCAGGATCACAATACTTTCTAAATAGCTCTCTATTACCATTTACAGTTAAACTTATTAAATACTTATCTCTAAACTCTAAATAATCTTTTAAAGCAAGTACTTCTGTGTTATTATCTTTAAATAGTACTAAATCTTTTACAAACTCAGGAATTAAATATTCACTTCCAGCTAAGAACTCACCTTCAAGTTTACTATAGAATCTTTGTCTATAGTCACAAAGTTTATTTCTCATAAGTGTAGCTTTATCATTATCACAAGATATAAGCATAGCATAGATATATTCTCTTACATCATCTATAAGTTGTGCTTGTGTATCTTCTACTGTTTCTGCAAGATCTTGATCTATTAGGTTTTTCTTCGCATGTTCTATGAAGATTCTTGCATTAGGTCTTAGTATGTTTTCTTTTATATAAGTAAACATATGTGATCTATCTATGTAAAATAACATTTGTGATAGTATAAAGTTAGCTGTACATGATATTATAAGATAAGTTAAATCATCCATATTATCATATATTTTACTCATTTGATACTTAAGATCCATAAGTTGCTCTTTTGTAACATACATATATGAGCTTGGATCTATACTTGTTTCTCTTTGTATAAAAGACTGAATAACAGACTTTGTATTTCTTACTAAAGTTTCCTCTATAATATTCCAATCTATTCTTTCTTTAGATATAGGAAGTATAAGCTTATTTATTATCTTATATGCATCTGGACGTTTATCAAAAAGACTTCTATAAACATCATGTCTCATTTCTCCATATCTAAAAGCATCTCCTTGTCCAGCTACTTGTGGTGCTTCATACATATATTCTTCAGAAGCAACTGGATTATATGCAGCTTTTTTAGCTTCTTTTTCTTCCAATTTCTTTAGGTGATTTTCATACATAAGTCTCATTTCAGTCATCTGTTTCAAATACTTAAGATTTTCTTCAAGTTGCTCTTTAGTAAATATATCTTCGATTTTAACTTGTTCTGTACCTTGTGTATTCTCCATATTATAATCCTCCTTATTATTAATCTTCTTCTACTTTGTCAGTTGTGTATAAAACTCCTTCTTGAAGAGTTTCATTTTGTTTCATAGTTTCAAATTGTCCTTGTGTTAATGATTTAATGAATGAGTAATCATCAGATCTTACAAGTTTATCTATATCAGGAACTTCTTTTCTTAAAGTTTCTGTTTCTAGTTCAGATTCTTTAGTTATTTGTGTTGTAATATTAGGAAGTATAGAAGTCAGTCTTGATTCTGGATACATTTCCCAATCTACATTTTCAGAATAACACCAAATACTCATACTAAGTAAGTTTATATCTGGTGATTTCTTAGTACCTACTTTCATCTTTATATAATACACATTATTAACAGTATCTTTAACTAACTCAAACACAACAGAATGTAAATAACTTATTCCTATTTTATTTGTACCCATATTAAGAATACCTGTATTACTATTTCCGTCTATAAAAGATCTAGATATATAAAATGCAGATACAGATGTAAGGTTCTCAGTTGGTTTAGAAGTATCTTTAAAGTTATAAGAAACTCTAAGTTCAAGTTCTTTAGGTTTTTCAACAGACTTAGGAACTTTAAAATAGAATGTTTCATAACTACCTGAGTAGTACTTAGTTTTCTCTAAATTAGTTAGTCTTTTCATAACCGAGTTTAGATTTGTGGTAATTAAACTTATATCATCTATTATATTAGAAGCTGAAGTAAGTGGATGAAGTTTTACTTCTGTTTGCATACTTAGTTCTTTTATAATAGACATAAGTTCTTCTTTTTTAATTATTAAATAATCAGTTTTCAAAGTACAACCTCCTTTATTATTTTGATTAAATAAACGGGTAAAATTGTTTCAAATTGGTAGGTATCTTGTTGATTTTATAGGTATATATAATAAAGTGTAATACATTTTTATAGGAGGTTTAAAATGAGAGAATTCATTTATATTTTAGGTTGCTTAGTTGTTATCAGCTATGGTATGTTTTTTGGTTTAATAGGTTTGTCAGAATTATGGCAAACATCACAAGATGAAGAAGGAGAAGAAAATGAGAAAAATAATTAATAATTTGTTGACTGCATTAGTAATGATATTAATGTTAGCTATAGTTGTAGGTGTAGCTTACTATGGGTTATTCAGAAGTGAGTTAACTATAATGACTAAGTTTTATATACAAATGATCTTAGGTGCTATGTTTTTCATAATACTTAAGATATGTATGTACTTTTAACGCACAAGCGTTTTTTTTTTCGGTAAAAAATAAAAGATATCTCCTCTACCTATTTCTAGATAAAGGAGACTTTTATTACTTAGTTTCTTTTGCAGTCATTGCTTCAAATGCTTCTTTCTTTCTCTTAGCTTCTGCAAGTATATCATCACTACCAGTTATTAAAGCATCAGAGATATTCATTTTTTCCATAATAGTATTCCATACATATGCTTTACTATCTTGGAAATCTTCATTTTCTTCGTATTTACTTTCATATATTCCTTTAAGTGCTTCAAAAGTATCACCAATTTCTTTAATAACTTCAGATTGCTTAACATTATTATCACGTGTTAAATAAGGTGGCATATATTCAACTATAATATCTTTTACATCTTCTCCACCTCTTAAGTGTAGAAGTCTAGTTGCTCTTTCACTTGCTGGTCTTGCTTCACGTCTTTGTTCATGTATAATCTTACTTGTTTGTATTTCATCAAGATCTGCAAGTTTACGTGCAAGTTCTATTCTTCCATCTTCAGAAGTAAATAAAGCCATATTAAATCCAACTATAGAAGTAGCTTCATTTTCCCATTGTCTTAACATATCTCTTTCTATTCTAAGTTCATATCCAGGTACTTGGTTTACAGATACTATATCTTCCTGACCTTGAGTTTGATATATTATAGTATCTCCAGATATACTTTGTCCACGTCCATTAATACGTCTTAAACCACCACGTGTTAACTTACGTGCTGCAAACTGTTTTATAGCATTATTAGTACCATATATTCCTCCACCATCACCAAGTCCACCTTGTACACGAACTAAATTAATTGGTTTTCCATCATGTATTACCCAAGCAAGATATGCTTCATTTGCAATTATTCTAAAGTTTGCTGGAACTCTTGCTTTTTGGAAGAAGCTTTCTCCAAATCCATTATCTGTATTACGAGATACATGAAGTTCACTTGCTGGTATAAATGTAACTCTTGATAAGTTTACCATGTTGTAATTTGCTACATCTTGATATGATATAGAGTTTGAAAGTTCTTGATCTTCCATTATCTTTTGTATAGTATACATTACATCAGCATTTTCACGTAAGAATTTAGTACTTATATTTTTTTCTACAAGTGGTTTTAAATGATCTGCAAACATAAGTTTTCCTACAAGTTCTTCTTGAGAACCAGCATAGTTATATTCAGAGTCTGTAAGATTCATAAATGCAGCTGGTTGAGTCATAAATTGTCTTGTAAGTATAAGGTTTCTCATAAGTTCATGTGAGTGTGTTACATAGAAAGCTCCTAGTACACGTTTTCCTGGCATTACAGGAACTACACGCTGACTATCAAGTATTTCAACTACTCCTCCTTTTACAGAAGAAAATAGTTTCTCTATTCTTCCATGAGGAATATCTAAGTTTACTTGTGGAACATCTGGATCTTTAATATTATTATCTTTAGCAATTACATTATCATTTACTTTATCTTGAGATATCATTTGTTTAGGTGTTGGTTTAGGTGCTCCGTCTCTATGATTTAGTACATAGTTACTTAAAAGCATATTAGGAACCATTCCTCCATCAAAACTTTCCATACCAGCACCATTAGTTTCAAGATCAAGAAGTCTTGCTGTATCAAATAAAAATCTTTGCATATCATTTCTTATTGGAGGTTCTTCAAATGTTTTACCTCCATCTAAAGATTCAAACCCAATATTCATTGTATCTATGTTAAATTCTTCAGGAAATGCTGTATCATATATATCTTCAAAAGACATCTTTTCAAGTTGCTTATTATTCATAAGCATTTCTTCTATACTAAGATAATGTGTATCTGCAGATTCTGTTCCATATGTATCTATACTTCTTGTAACTCTAAATAAATCTCTTAATACAGCAGTTAGTTCATTTGTTGTATCTTTTGAGAATCTTCCTGATTCAAACGATACTATATGTCTATAAGTTTCAATTTCTTTTCCATTTGCATCAAAAGGATTTTTAATATGTCCATTATCATACTCTATTCCAATTTCTGTATTACCAAGTGAGTATCTTTCTACAAAGTCATGAAATGATTCATCTCCATATAGTTCTAGTTCTTTTAAAACATTATCTGGAATTTCAGATTCAAACTGTTCTTTTTGCACTTGTTTAAATGTTTTAAAGTGTAAGAATTCTGCCGATTCTTTTCCTTGTATAGTAGGAACTTTATTTTGAACTCTTGTAACTTTAACTGTCTTTTCAGCTTTCTTCATTTGTTTTACTTTAGTTTTTTTAAGTAAGTATTTTACATAAAGTTCTTTAAGTACTTTTCTAAAAGGAACATATCTAACAAGAGCCATTCCATCACGTCTTTCACGTTTTCTTATGTTAATTTCTATATCAAAGAAACTTTCTAAGTTTACAGAAATAGACTTACTTGGAACTAGAAGTTCATTATATCTTGCTATGTCTGATTGGTTTGTTATCTCTGCTCCTGATTTAGTATAGTATTTAAATGGTTGATTAGACGATGCTAATGGGTCTCCTGTATATGAACCATTAACACAACTGTCTATAAATAAAGATAGAGATTCTTCAAGTGCAGGAAAGTTTTCAGCAAGATATATATTTTGATCTACCATACGAATAAATGCATGGTTACCATTAGGCATAAAGTTAGATATAGTTGCAACAGAGGCTGATAAACCTGCTGTTACTTTTTCTTCTAATACAGAACCAGTAGAACCAGTTTCATCTTTAAGTCCACTAAATGTAAATAGAGTTCCTGTATCAAGATTTAGATTTCTAGATGCAATTGTAAGAGTGTTAGCATCAAGTCCTCTCATAATCTGATCTGGCATTTTAGTTGTGTGTTCTGTACGTTCTGCTATTATGTTTCCTATATTATCTAAATTCTTATTAACGGCATTCAGAGTTCCCTCTGATGTTCTTTTAATAAGTTCGTTATTTTCTGGCTGAATATTAGTATTCTCTTTATTATCCATATAGTATTATACCTCCTGTATTTATAAATTAAACTGCAAAGTTGTTTCAATTTAGGTATATCTTAAGTAAAAGATGCTTATATATAATAAAGTGTAATAATCTTTTATATGAGAATATAAATAGATTAAATAAATTATATTTTGGAGGTATTGATATGTTATCAAGAAAAGAAATGATGGAAAGATTGGCAAATTGTAGTGATGTTGAATTAGAAGGAGCATTGAGAAGTATTGAGTTGCAAAGAGAAATTGCTGCAAACTTTAAAGAAAATGTTACTCAAAATAAGACAAGATTATCAGACATTGATATTACTGTCATAGGAGCTCTTAAGGCTGATTCTATGGATGACCTTCTATTTGAAGTAAACAGAATGAGAGAAGGTTTGGCTGAGGGGCAAAAAGATGCTCCTGGTGTTATAAGTATTAAAGAATTCTTAGTAAATGCAGGTGACAAGATAAACATCTGTAACTTTACTGTAGACTTCAAATTAAACAAAGATCAAATAAAAGATCTTAATAATAAGGTTGGAAGATTCTTCTAATCTTAAAAAGACAAAGTTGAACTCACACGAGTTCATTTTTTTCGTGTTTAAAAGA
>ERZ772764.30-NODE-30-length-97531-cov-8.333959_pt1 | contig 97531 bp, 93 predicted proteins | sample MGYA00512163_ERZ772764 | MGnify/ENA primary metagenome ERZ772764 (study PRJEB29015, sample SAMEA2737903) | human oral metagenome | biome: human oral; feature: human-associated habitat; material: dental | place: China | collected 2094 ... | reverse complement strand
AAATATAATTTATTATATATATAATATATGATATAATAAAAATAATTATGTAAAAAAAGTTTAAAATTTGAATTTAAAACAAAAAATGTGCTACAATAATCTAATAATAAAAATAGGAAGGTAATAAAAATGAGTTTAAGATTTAAAGTAAGGGTACCAGCAACATCAGCAAATATTGGTGTTGGATATGACTGCTTAGGACTGGCATTAGATTATCTACTTGAACTGGAAGTAGAAGAAAGTGATAAAATAGAGTTTCTTGAAAATGGAAAACCTTTTTCAATACCAATAGAAGATAATTACATATTTGAAGCGATAAAATATACAGAGAAACATCTTGTAAAAAATATACCAAGTTATAAAGTGAATATTATAAGAAATGATATTCCTTTAGCAAGAGGACTTGGAAGCAGTTCAAGTGCCATTGTTGCAGGAACACTTATAGCAAATAAATTTTCAGGCAATCTTTTAAGCATTGATAAAATAGCAGAACTTGCAATCAAAATGGAAGGCCATCCTGATAATGTAGTTCCTGCAATATTTGGAGGTATGGTTCTGACAGCTCATGATAGGGAAAATATAGTGTATAGTACGATATCAGATACTGAGGAATTATGCTTTTATGTTATGATACCTGATTTTAAGCTTTCTACAGAAAAAGCAAGAAGTGTGCTACCAAAATCGTATCTTGTATCAGATGCTATAAATAACATGTCAAAACTGGGACTGCTTGTAAATGCATTTAATAAAAAAGACTACAGTAATTTGAGATTTCTGTTAGGGGATAAAATCCATCAACCATACAGATTCGCATTAATAAACAATGCTGAAAAAATATTTGAAGCTTCAAAGGAATATGGAGCACTTGGAGAATATATAAGCGGTGCGGGACCAACTTTGATTTCATTGAATTATGATAATGATGAGTTTCTGGAAAAAATGAAACATATGTTGGGTACATTGAATGATAAATGGACTATTGAAAAGAAAAAATTAAATTTAAAAGGTGCAGAAATATATGACGAGGAGATTTTCTAGATGGATTTTCAGATAAATAAGAATATAATAAACATGGGTTCTCTTGAAGTTATTACAGGAAGTATGTTTTCTGGAAAAAGTGAGGAACTTATAAGAAGGTTAAGAAGAGCAAAATATGCAAAACAGAAAATAGTTGTTTTCAGCCCGTCCATTGATAACAGATATGGAGAAAAAGGCATATATTCTCATGGAAATGAAAGTTTAGAGGCTTATTCAGTAAATTCTGTAAATCAAATGGAAGAAATAATGACTGAAAATATTGATGCTCAGGTAATAGGAATAGATGAAGTCCAGTTTCTGGGAGAAGATGTAGTAAAATTCTGTAAAAAATATGTTGAATATGGTAAAAGAATAATTGTGGCAGGACTTGATATGAGTTTTAGGGCGGAACCTTATCATCCTGTACCTGAATTAATGAGTATTTCAGACAGAGTTGATAAACTGAATGCAATATGTACAGTCTGTGGGAAACCTGCTTATGCAAGTCAGAGATTAATTAATGGAGAACCTGCATATTACGATGATCCTCTTGTTATGGTAGGGGCATCTGAAAATTATGAAGCCAGATGTAGAAGACATCATATTGTAAAATACAAAAAAGAGGAAAAAGGAAAAATATTATTTATTATAGGTACTGAAATTAATGTAGGAAAAGAAGAAGTTGAAAAAAATTACAGAGAAAATATTTTTAAAGATAAAAAATGTGAAACTTTAGTTATTAAATCCCGTATAAATGAATTTGAGGAAAATAAGTCTTTAGTTTCAACAGTTGATTTTTCTCTCATAGACTTGAGAAATAAAATAGAAAAAGCAGTAAATGAAAATGATTATGTATTTATAAGAATAATAGGAGGACTACTTCTTCCGTTGGAAGGATATTACAGTATTCTTGATTTTATATGTGAATACAGAAAAAAATCTGAAATAGTGATAGTATCAAAAAATAAGAAAGGACTATTAAATCAAGTATTGCTTACAGTTGATCTGCTAAAAAAATCAGATTTAAATATAGAAAAAATTATTTATAAAAATGGTGCTGAAGAAAAGGAGTATGAAGAGGTAATACAGGAAATAAAAGATATAACACACCTGAAATATGAGATTATTAATTAAAATTTAAAAATTTATATATTGAAAAAAGAAAAAAAATTTGATAGAATACTAAAAGTTTAAAGATAAAATTTTGAAAGGTGATGTGACATGAAAAAAACTACAGGAAACTGTATCGCATTAATAGCAAAAATGAAAAAATTTGATATTTTTGATTTTATTTCATCATTATTTTTCAGATTTATTATAAAACTCGAGGTATTTGTTAACTTTGAGAAATTGGAAAAACCGGATATTTTATTCTTAAAATTAAAAAATATTTATATTGAAGGGAATAATAGTGTTAGATATTTCTAACATTGATTATTCCTTTTTTTATATCTAAAAATCAAAATATGGAGGTAGAAAGAAAATGAAAGATATTATTTCAATGAATGACATGAGCAAAGAGGAAATACTGGAAATACTAGAAATAGCAGAAAAAATTGAAAAAACTTCAGAAGAGGAAAAGTTAAATTTTTTAAAAGGGAAAATCATAGCAACATTATTTTTCGAGCCAAGTACAAGAACTAAAATGTCCTTTGAATCAGCTGCTTTTAGGCTGGGAGCTCAGGTATTGCAGTTACCGCCTCTGGAACTGTCATCAGCGAAAAAAGGGGAATCATTTTCAGACACAATTAAAATGGTGGAATCTTATTCTGATGTAATTGTTGTAAGACACCCAAATGATGGTGCGGCAAGGCTGGCTTCAACAACTTCTCAGAAGCCTGTGCTTAATGCAGGGGATGGTTCGAATCAGCATCCAAGTCAGACATTGCTTGATCTCTATACAATAAAGGAAGAAAAAGGTACATTAAATAATTTATCAATAGCCTTTGTAGGAGATTTGAAATATGGAAGAACTGTTCATTCGCTTGTAAAAGCTCTTACACATTTTAATCCGGTAATTTATTTTGTGGCTCCTAAAATACTTCAAATGCCATCATATCTTATAGATGATTTAGATAAAAATAATATAAAATATGAAATCTTAGAAGATTTTAGAGACTGCCTTGATAAAATAGATGTTTTTTACATGACAAGAATACAAAAGGAAAGATTTCCGGATATAGAAGATTATGAAAAGCTAAAAGGTGTTTATGTAATAAATAAGAAAAATATTTTAGGGAAATGTAAGGAAGATATGATAATACTGCATCCGCTTCCTAGAGTTGATGAAATATCTACAGATCTTGATGATACAAAGCATGCGCTGTATTTTAAACAGGCAAAAAATGGAATACCTATAAGACAGGCTATGATGATGAAAGTTCTGGATAAAGTAAAGGATATTTTTAAATAATCAAAAAAGATGGAAATAGAATGAATTAAAGATAAAAAGTTAAGATAGATGTAAGAATAGAATAAAAATGATATTCAAGAATAAATAAAATAAAAACTGAAAGAAGGGAATATATATATGGAAGAGAAAGTAAGAGAATTACAAATAACAGCATTAAAAAATGGAATAGTCATAGACCACATACCTTCAGAAAAGGTATTTGCAATAGTGGAACTTTTAAATCTGAAAAAATATAATGAAGTAGTTACAGTTGCCATAAATTTAAAAAGTACTTCGCTAGGAAAAAAAGGGATAATAAAAATAGAGGATAAGATTTTAGATGGAAGTGAACTGAATAAAATTGCACTGCTTTCTGATCATGTAACAATAAATATAATCGAAAATTATAAAGTTGTGAAAAAAATCAAGCTTGCAATTCCAAATGAAATAGTAGGATTAATGAAGTGTGGAAACAATAAGTGCATTTCAAATCATGAACATGTGGAAACAAAGTTTATAAAACATCTTAATGAAGAAAATCATGAAATAAAATATAAATGTTTTTATTGTGAGAGAACAATATCTGAAGAAGAAATAGAACTGAAATTATAAGTAAATAAGAAATTTTAAAATAAAAAATCTAAGGGAGGAAAAAAATTGAATAAATTAAAGGAAGAAGCAAAAAACAGGCTTATTGTTGCGTTAGACTATAATAATATGGAGAATGCAGTAAAGCTGACTGAAAAACTGGGAGATAAAATTTCAATATACAAAGTAGGGCTTGAAAGTTTTTTAAGTACAGATGGCAAACTGGTTGATTATCTGCATGAAAAAGGGAAGAAAGTATTTCTGGATTTAAAATTTCATGATATTACAAATACTGTAAAAATGGCATGTGCAAATGCAATCAGAAAAAAAGTGTTCATGTTTAATATACATTGTTCAAATGGAAGTAAAACAATGAAGGAAGTATCAGACCTAGTGAAGGAAAGCGGGTCTGAAAGCCTTCTGATAGGTGTGACAGTGCTGACAAACTTAGGAGAAGAAGACTTGCAGGAAATATTCAGAAGCAGTATGAAACTGGAGGAAGTAGTATTGAATCTTGCAAATCTGGCTAAAAAAAGTGGAATGAATGGAGTAGTATGCTCTCCGCAGGAATCTAAGAAAATAAAGGAAATGGCAGGGAAAGATTTTGTAACCGTATGTCCGGGAGTACGTCCAAAATTTACTTTAAATGCTGATAATAAGAGTAATGATGATCAGACAAGGATAATGACTCCTTCTGACGCCATAAAACAGGGAGTGGATTTTCTTGTAGTCGGAAGACCTATAACAAAAGCTGAAGATCCGGTAAAAGCAGCCGAAATGATACTGGAGGAAATTTCGGAAGCCTTATAATAAAAATAAAATCAGGAGCAGAAATGAAAAAGAATAGAATTATTATTTTAAAAAATGGTACTGATGTTTTCGGAAAGAAAATTGAAATATTAATAAATGAAGAAATAATTGAAAAGATTTCTGAAAATATAGGAGAAAAAGAATTTCTAAATAAGGAAAATGTAAAAATTATTGATGTTGAAAAAAAACTTATAATGCCTGGAGTTATTGATGTGCATACTCATATGAGGGAACCCGGTATTACATATAAGGAAGATTTTAGAACAGGCTCAAAGGCATGTGCAAAAGGAGGAATTACAACTTTTTATGATATGCCGAATACTGTTCCTGCAACTACAGATTTGGAAAATCTTTTAAACAAAAGGGAACTGGCAGGGAAAAAGTCAATTGTGAATTTTGGAATTCATTTTGGAGGAAGCAAAAATAACAATATAAATGAAATAAAAAAAGTACTTGAAAAAAAAGAAGCAAATACTGTAAAAATTTTTATGAATGTGACAACAGGAGAAATGCTCATTGAAGATGATGAAATTTTAAAGGAAGTGTTTCAAAATTCAGAACTTGTATTAGTTCATGCTGAAAATGAAATGATTGATAAGGCAATTGATCTGAATCAGAAGTATGGCAAAGGCCTTTATGTATGTCATATTCCATCTGCAGAAGAATTGAAAAAGGTTATAGAGGCTAAAAAAAATAATAAATTTAATAATGAAAATCACCCTGTTTTTGCTGAAGTAACTCCGCATCATATGTTTCTGAATGAAGAAATAAGGGAAAGCAGTGAAAGAAATAAAATGCTTTTAAGAATGAAACCTGAACTGAGAAAAAAATTTGACAATGAATTTTTATGGAAAGCCATAAATGAAGGATGTATAGATACCATAGGAACAGATCATGCTCCACATCTTATTGAGGAAAAAATGGAAAAAGTAACTTTTGGAATGCCTGGTGTTGAGACATCCCTTGCTTTAATGCTAACTGCATATAATGAAGGAAAAATAAAGTTACCTGTTATACAGAAACTGATGTGTGAAAATCCTGCAGAAATAATGAAAATAGTCAGAAGAGGAAAGCTGAAAGAAGGCTATTATGCAGATGTAATAGTAGTAGATACAGAAAAAGAATGGATTGCAGATGTTGATGATACGCTTGAATCAAAGTGCGGCTGGACTCCATATGAAAACTGGAAATTAAAGGGAAAAAATATAATGACAATAGTAAACGGAGAAATTGTCTATGAAAAAGGAAAAATAAATGAAAATGCAAAAAAGGGAAAAGCGATAGAGTTTCTTAAATAAATGAAATATTTAAAATATTTTATAGAGCAGATATTTATAAAAAAGAAAGGAAAATATAAATTATGACAAATTTGAAATCGGAAGAAAAAGTAGCAAAAGCACTGTTTGATGTGAAGGCAGTGAAAATAAACGTAAAAGAACCTTTTACATTTGCTTCGGGAATAAAAAGTCCTATTTACTGTGATAATAGATACATACTTGGATTTTCAGCGGAAAGGGATATAATAATCGAAAGTTTTGTAGAAAAAATAGATAAGGATACAGATGTTATAGCAGGAGTCGCAACAGCGGGAATCCCATGGGCGGCATTTATTGCTGACAGAATCAAAAAACCTTTATGCTATATAAGAAATAAGCCGAAGGATCATGGAGCCGGAAAACAGATTGAAGGTGCAGAAGTAAAAGGTAAGAAAGTAACAGTTATAGAAGACCTTATAACTACTGGAAAAAGTAGCCTTATTGCAGTTGATGTTCTTCAGAAGGAAGAAGTGAAGGAACTGGAAGTAAAATCAATATTTTCTTATGGATTTAAAAGTGCAGAAGAAAATTATGCAAAATACAACTGTAAATTTTCTTCACTGTCAAACTTTGATATTCTCATAAAAATGCTGAAAGAAAGTAAATATCTTACAGAAAACGAAGCTGAAATTGCTCTTGAATGGAGTAAAAATCCTGAAATATGGGGATAAGAAATTGCTATACTGAATTTATGAATGAAAAACTAATAAACTAATTGAAAAAAAATAAAATGTATGATATAATAAGCATGTAAATTGAAAACATATTTAGACAAAAAGAGAGTGTTACAGCACTCTCTTTTTTAATTCATTTACATAAGATTTTCTATAAGAAATTTCAGAAATTCCAGAAAAGCCAGTAAAAGAACTTTGATTGTTTCTCTTGAAAACACAAGTAGACACCTTCTTTACATGAGGATAAATTATTACAACATATTTTTAATTTTTTTAAAATTATTTTTAAATATATTTGAAAATTTTTATTATTTATATACGATATACTACTTAAAATATGTTGAATAATATGATATAATATAAAACAAATTATTTTACGGTAGAAGAAAGGAGATGTGTGATTAAGTATATAAATACATTGTAATCATGCAAGAAAAGATATGTTGTTAGAATTAAGAGATTTACAGTTAAACTCTGAAAAATATCTGGATAAGGAAATACAGTTAAATGGATGGATAAAAAAAATAAGAAGTCAGAAAAATTTTGGATTTATAGAGTTAAATGATGGTACATTTTTTAATGGAATTCAGGTTGTAATAGATGATACATTACCAAATTTTGAAGAAATATCAAAATTAACAATTTCTTCTTCAATTAAAGTTTATGGGAAATTAGTAAAATCTGAAGGAAAAGGGCAGGATTATGAAATAAAGGCTGATAAAGTGGAAGTTTATAATAAGTCAGATTCTGACTATCCTTTACAAAATAAAAGACATACTTTTGAATTTTTAAGAACTATAGCTCACCTCAGACCTAGAACAAATACATTTTTTGCAGTGTTCAGAGTAAGGTCAATACTGGCTTATGCAATACATAAATTCTTTCAGGAAAAACATTTTGTATATGTTCAGACTCCGATAATTACTGGAAGTGATGCTGAAGGTGCAGGAGAAATGTTCAGATTAACTACACTGGATCTTGAAAACGTTCCAAAAACAGAAAAAGGAGATATAGACTTTAAACAGGACTTCTTTGGAAAAGAGTCTAATCTTACAGTAAGTGGACAGCTGAATGTGGAAACTTTCTGTTCAGCATTTAAGAATACTTATACGTTTGGACCTACATTCAGGGCAGAAAATTCAAATACTCCTAAACATGCGGCGGAATTCTGGATGATGGAACCTGAAATTGCATTTGCAGATCTGGTTGTAAATATGGATGTAATCGAAGAAATGATAAAATATATTGTAAAATATGTTATGGAACATGCTAAGGAAGAAATGGAGTTCTTTAACCAGTTTATTGACAAGGAACTGTTTGAGAGATTAAATGTTCTTGTAAATTCAGATTTTGAGAGAATAACTTATACTGAAGCTATTGATATCCTCAAAAAATCAAAACAGGAATTTGAATATGAAGTTGAATGGGGAATTGATCTGCAGACAGAGCATGAAAGATATCTGGCTGAAAAACATTTCAAAAAACCTGTGTTCGTAACAGATTATCCTAAGGATATAAAAGCATTCTACATGAAACTGAATGAAGATGGAAAAACAGTAAGGGCTGTAGATCTTTTGGCACCTGGAATAGGGGAAATAGTAGGTGGAAGCCAGAGGGAAGATAATTATGAAATTCTTTTAGAAAAAATTCATAATATGGGACTTAAGGAAGAAGATTACTGGTGGTATCTGGATCTTAGAAGATATGGAAGCGTACCTCATTCAGGATTTGGACTTGGTTTTGACAGAATGCTCATGTACATAACAGGAATGACAAATATAAGGGATGTAATTCCTTTCCCTAGAACAACTAAAAATCTGGAATTCTAGCGAAATGCCATTTTGGAGGATGATAAAATGAAAAAGAAAATAATAATATTATCCATATTAATACTTGGAAGTGTTGTAACGGTAAGGGAAAGTCTGGCTGAAAAAGCAAGTGAAATACAAAAGGAAATAGACAATGCGATAGCAAATCCTGGTGGTAAAAAAAATGATAATGCTTCAGAGGCTGGAAGTTCCAATACAGCTGATAATGCCGATAGTCAGGAAACAGTTAAAGATCCTGAAGCTGCACCTAAAGCAGAAGATACAGGAACAGCACCGGTAACTCAGACAGACGATATTTCAGACGGGTCGAAGTTTAAAACATACAATAGTTATGAACGTGCAGTTCTTGCAAGAAAAAATCCGAGTTCTATCTATCAGCTAAGTCAACTTTATTTTAAAGACGGGCTTTATGAAAGGGCGGTAAATCTTTCAAAAAAAGATGTATCGGGAGATATAAGAAATCTGTTTGTCGTAGCTATAGGATCAAGGCTTATGGGGTATTATGACCAGTCAATAGACTATTACAACAGAATATTGGCAACTTCACCTAATCAATCTGAAGCAAAACTGGGAATAGGGATTGCATATAAGGCAAAAGGTGAATTTTCAAAAGCTTTAGGATATCTGAAGGATTATGCAAGAATAAATCCTAGTCAGGAAGTAGTAAAACAGATATCAGAATTAAATGAACTGATTTCAAGTAAGTAAACATATTATTGAAAATGTTCTATTTTCAATTAAAATAGAGATGAAAACTGAAAACAAATAATGGGGGTTAATTGTGGGATGGTTAAAATTAAAAGAAGTAGGAATGAAGGACGGTCACATTAGAAAATTAATGAATATCTATAACAGATATGATGAACTGTTTCGTGAGGAAAACTTCAGACTTTTTAATAGCGGACTTAAGAAAAATCTTGAGAAATCAAGAAATATAAATTTAGACAGTAAAATCGAATTATATGAAAGAAATAAAGTAAGAATAATTGATGCAAACAGCCAGGGATATCCAGAAAAGTTAAAGGAACTTACAGATTATCCCCTGTTTTTGTATGTTAAAGGAAAAGAACTGAAAAAAGGGCTGAATGATGAAAGAAGAAATATTGCGGTAGTGGGGACAAGAAAAGTTACAAAATTTGGAAAAAGTGCATGCGAGAAAATAGTTAGGGAACTGCTGGAATATGAAGTGACTTTAATTAGCGGTCTGGCAGAAGGAATAGACACAGTAGCTCTTTCAGCTTCTGTTGAAAAAGATGGAAGTGCCATAGCTGTAGTAGGCAGTGGACTTGATATTGTGTATCCTTATGAAAATAAGATTTTATGGGAAAAAATAAGTGAAAATGGAATACTGATAAGTGAACATCCATTAGGAACAAAACCACTGAAATGGAATTTTCCTAAAAGAAATAGAATAATAGCGGCACTTTCAGATGGAATACTCATTGCAGAAAGTTTTAAATCAGGAGGGGCTCTGATAACTGCAGAACTGGGATTTATGATGGATAAAGAAATATTTGCAGTTCCCGGTTTTATAAATTATCCTTCTTTTGAAGGGTGTAATAATCTTATAAAAGAAAATAAGGCAAAACTTGTAACCACAGGGGAAGACATAGCAAGAGAATTTCTGTGGGATTTGAAAAATAGGAAAAATAAGACAGACAAGCTGACTTATGAAGAAAAAATTGTATTTCTGCAACTTAGCGAAGAACTTGGACTGGAAGAAATAATGAAAAAAATTAAGAATTTTGATATGAGCAGTGATAATAATGAGAAGAACAGGGATACTTTATTTGAAAATGAATTCAGACCTGAAAAAAACAGAATTGATATTCCTGTGAATAAACTGCTGTCGATATTAATGAGCCTGAAAGTAAAAGGTCTTATATCAGAAACGGGGACTGCAAGGTATATGAGAATAGTATAATTTAGGAAAATTTTTAAGAAAAAATTATTAAAATGAAAATTAAATATATTATATATAAAGAAACAAAGAAGTAAAGGAATTATGAGGTGAGAATTTTGGCAAAAAAGCTTGTAATAGTAGAGTCGCCTTCTAAAGCAAAGACGATAGAAAAAATACTTGGAAAAGGATATGAAGTTACGGCATCTTATGGACATGTCATAGATTTGCCTAAAACTAAGATAGGAATAGATGTGGAAAATAACTTTGAACCTAAGTATCAGGTAATAAAAGGAAAAGGCGAAGTTCTAAAAAAGCTGAAAGATAAATCAAAAAAAGCTTCAACTGTATATCTGGCATCGGATCAGGATAGGGAAGGAGAAGCTATTGCATGGCATATATCCAATTATATTAAACAGCCTGAAAAAACAAAAAGAATAGAATTCAATGAAATTACAAAAACAGCGGTAAATAATGCCATAAAGCATCCCAGGGATATTAATGAAAATCTTGTGCATGCACAGCAGGCGAGAAGACTTCTTGACAGAATAGTCGGATATAAGATAAGTCCGCTATTATGGAAAACTATAAATAAGAATGCAAGTGCAGGAAGAGTACAGTCAGTTGCATTGAAACTTATCTGTGATCTGGAAGATGAAATAAAAAGCTTTGTTCCTCAAAAATACTGGGAAGTAAATGCAGAGCTTGAAAAGGAAATAAAAGTTAATCTTGTGGAAATTTCGGGGGAAAAAGTAGATAAGATATTTGATGAGGAAGCTGTTAAGAAACTTAAAAAGGATTTGAAAAATAAGGACTTAACACTTGAAAGTGTAGAAGTGAAGAAAAAATCCCAGAGACCGCCTTTAGTCTTTAAGACAAGTACATTGCAGCAGCTGGCTTCATCATATCTGGGATATGGTGCCACTAAAACAATGAGAATAGCTCAGCAGCTTTATGAAGGATTGTCAATAGATGGAGAAAACAGAGGGCTGATAACATACATGAGAACAGATTCCACAAGAGTTTCGATGGATGCCATAAATATGGCCAAGGAATATATAACTGGTAAATATGGTAAGGAATATGTAGGATATTATGTGACAAAAAATTCCAAATCAAATGTTCAGGATGCCCATGAAGGTATAAGACCGTCAGACATAAATCTGGAACCTGATGCAATACAGTCATATCTGACAAATGATCAGTACAAGCTGTATAAATTAATATGGAACAGATTTCTTGTGTCGCAGTTTGCCGCTATGAAATATGAGCAGATGCAGATAAATGCAGTGAATGGTGATTATAAATTTAGGGGAACTATAAATAAGGTAATTTTTGATGGATATTACAAAGTCTTTAAGGAAGAAGATGAAATAAAAACAGGTGATTTCCCTGAACTTAAAGAGGGGGATATCTATAAAATAGAAAAGCTTAATGTAGAAGAAGGAATTACAAAGGCACCTACAAGATATTCAGAAGCAACACTTGTGAAAAAACTGGAATCTGAAGGTATTGGAAGGCCATCAACTTATGCTTCAATAGTTGAAACTCTGAAAACAAGGGAGTATGTGGAAGTAATAGAAAAAAGATTTCATCCGACATATCTTGGGTATGAAGTGAAAAATGAACTGGAAAAGAATTTTCAGGATATAATGAACATAAAGTTTACAGCAAACATGGAAGAAGATCTGGATAAAATAGAAGAAGGAAATGTCGAGTGGGTGGAACTTTTAAGAAATTTCTATAATTCACTTGAAAAGGAAATAGATAAATATGAAATTGAAATTGAAAAAATCAAGGATAGAAGAATAGAATCTGATGTTCTCTCTTCTGATGGAAGTCCAATGCTTCTGAAAACAGGGAGATTTGGAAAATATCTTGTTTCTGAAACAAACCCTGAAGAAAAGGTGACATTGAAAAATATACCGATAGAGCCTGAACAGCTGGAAGCAGGAAAAATTTTTATAAAATCCGAAGTGGAAAAACTGATGGCTGATAAAATGGGAATTCCTACAGATTTTTTTACTCAGGATAATAAAAGATATTTTGTAAAAAAGGGAAGATTTGGAGAATATCTTGAAAGTGAAGACTTCAAGAATGATGAAAAAAGAATGTCGCTTCCTCTTCCAATAAAACAGAAACTTAAAAAAGGTGAACTTAACACAGTTGACGGAATTCTTCAAGTAAAAGATGAAATTATGACTATTATCGAAGAAGAAAGAAGAATCGTGGAAGAAGCCGGAGTGTGTGAAAAATGTGGGAGACCTTTTGAAATAAAAACAGGAAGATTTGGAAAATTTCTTGCGTGTACAGGATATCCTGAATGCAAGACAATAAAAGCAATTCCAAAGGATAAGAAGAAGGCATCAAAGACTTCAGGAAAAAGTAGAATGGTAAGTACGGCAAAAGCTAAGAAATCTACAGCTGAAACTGCTAAAAAGACTAAAAGTACATCAAAGAAAGCAACAACTAAAAAAACTGTAACAAAAAGTAAAACAAAAACATCAGCAAAAAAGACATCTGTAACAAAAACAGGAAAGAAATAGATACTAATATCCTGAAGTAAATGTAAATGGGGGTATTTTAATGGAAAAACTGCTTAGAAATGAAGACAGGGACAAAAAAAAATATGAAAACAGTAAAGTTAAGGATTTGGCAGTACATGCAGAAAAATTTCTATATTATGAGGAAGTAATACTTGGAAAAAGTTACAATACAGTGAGAAGTTACAGAAGGGATATTTACCAGTTCATAGATTATCTGAATGAATATGAGGAAATAACAAAGTTTGATGAGGTTGAAACTATAACTGTAAGATCCTTTATAGCTTACCTGAATTCAGGAGATAAAAGCAGACAGTCAAGTACGGAAAGTGATGGAGAAAAAAAAGAAAAGCCTTTAAGTCCTGTGTCTAAGCGAAGTATTAACAGAAAAATATCTGCACTTAGGACATTTTTTAAATATCTTCAGGAAAAACAGATTGTAAAAATTAATAAGATATCGTATATTGCAATGCCAAAATTTGAAAAGGAACTTCCAAATATATTGAACAAGGAAGACCTGAATAAACTTAGGGACGTAATAAATACAGGAAAAATAACAGGAGTAAGGGACAGGCTCATTATAGAAATGCTTTATTCAAGCGGAATGAGGGCAAGTGAGCTGATAGACCTGAGTGAATATATGATAAATATTCCTGAGAGGGAAATAAGGGTCATTGGAAAAGGAGATAAGGAGAGAATCACTTTTTTCAGTGAGACTGCAAGAAAATGGCTTGAAAAGTATCTTTCGGATAAAAGGAAAGAATATGGAAATTATAGTAAGGAAACAGTTTTTACTAACAATAGAGGTGAAAAGCTGACTACCCGTTCATTGAGAAGACTGATTTCAAATTATGGAAAGGAAGCGGGAATACAGAAGGAAATAACTCCTCACGTATTTAGACATTCATTTGCAACTGAACTGTTGAATAATGGAGTAGATATAAGATATTTACAGGAGCTGCTGGGACATAGCAGTATTTCTACAACACAGGTTTATACACATGTGAGCAAGGCATTACTGAAGGATATTTACATGAAAACCCATCCTTTGGCAAAAGAATGAGTTGTAACAGAAAGTAAATATGACTATTCCTGAAATCTTTCAAAATACGGGAATTAACAGGATAAGATAAAAATAATATAAGATATAAAATATAAGTAATTGGAGGAAATTTTGATTAGCAAAAAATGTGCAGGTTGCGGAATAGAACTGCAATTTGAAGATGAAAAGAAGGAAGGATACGTTCCTGAAGAAAAGTTTATAATGGAAGGAGATTTACTTTGTCAGAGATGCTTCAAAATAAAAAATTATGGAAAAAATTCAGTTAACAATTTTAAAAGTGAAGATTATTCAAAGGAAGTTTTAAACAGTGTAAAAAAATCGGACATAATACTTCCAATATTTGATATAATAGATTTTGAAGGATCATTTACTGAGGAAATTCTGGATTATCTGAGGGATTACAGATCAATAGTTCTAGTAAATAAAACAGATTTATTACCGGGATTTGTACATCCTGCTGAAATAGCCGACTGGATAAAAGATAGGCTTGCTGAAGAGGATATTGTACCTGAAAATATTGCATTTATAAGCGCAAAAAATAAATATGGAATAAATGGAGTTATAAGAAAAATAAAGAGTGTTTTCCCTGAAGGAAAAGTAAAGGCAGTAGTACTTGGTGTTTCAAATGTTGGAAAATCTTCAGTTATAAATCTGTTATTAGGTAAAAATAAAATAACAACTTCAAAATATTCAGGAACAACATTAAAATCCATAAATAATAAAATACCTGATACAAATATAACAATAACTGATACTCCTGGACTTATACCTAAAGAAAAACGTCTGTCAGATGTGATAAGTGTAGAAACAGGATTAAAACTCGTGCCGGCAGGTGAAATATCCAGAAAGACTTTTAAACTCGGAGATGGACAGATATTTATGTTTGACGCTTTCTGCAGGTTTAAAGTAAAGGAAAACGAAATTGAAGATGAAACAGAAGGGGAAAATATTTATAAGCCAATGTTCTCTGCATATTCTTCAAAAAATGTAAAATTTCACGTTGCAAAGGAAGAAAGAGTTGAGGATTTACTGCAGGGAGATTTCTTTGAAATATTAAAAGGCGAAGAAAAGAAAAAATATTTTGAAAATAAATTTGTTACATTTGAAACAACGGTTGAAGAAAATGAAGATCTTGTAATTTCAGGACTTGGATGGATAAATGTCAAAAGAGGTCCGCTGACAATAGAACTGACAGTCCCTGAAGGGGTAAAAGTAATTGTAAGGCCTTCAATTTTTAAAGGAAAAAAATAGAATGCCTTTAAGTTGTAACTTGATAGGAAATATATAGTGAAAGTATTAAATTCAGTGTAAATATGGGGTTGAAAGAGGAATAACTAAAAATGGAGAAGAGATATGGCACTATATAATAACAATAATGATGCAAATAAAACATTGAAAAATGTCTTCGGAAGAACAGTACTTTTTGCAATAATGGCAATTATATCTTTTTTTATTTCAGTTCATCTGTTTTCAGAAAAAGCAAAAGTAATAATAAGAGCAGATATTGAAGTTGAAAGGGAAAAACTTGAAAATGCCATAAAAAATTATAAATCCAGAGCAGGAGTTTTTCCTGAACTGTCAGGAAATGAAAATAATCTGGCAAATATCAGAACACCTGATGGAAAATATTCCTTCAATGTTTTTTATGGAGAAGAAAAACTTTTTGTTATTCCAGGAAATTTAGAAAAAGGAACAGAAGATTCAAATAATGTTGTTACAGTAAGAAATAATAAAGGTGGATGGGTGTATAATAGAACAGATGGAGAAATAAAGCCTAATATACAATAAAATTGAGGTAATTTATAGAATACGGAGAAACACAGGCAAATGAAATTTTCAGTTTTAGGTAGTGGCAGTAGCGGAAATTCAAGTTATATAGAAATGGGAAAAAAGAAATTTCTGATTGATGCCGGATTCAGTGGGAAAAAAATAGCAGAGAAATTGAATAATATAGGAAGAAGAATAGAGGATGTAGACGGTATTTTTGTAACGCATGAACATTCAGATCATATTCAGGGACTGGGAGTAATCTCGAGAAAATATGATATTCCGATATATCTTCATGAAATTACTTATGGAATAATTAGGGAAAAAATAGGAAAAATAGATACTAAAAATATAAATTTTCTGAGGGAAGACAAGATTTCCTTTGAAGAGTGTACAGTAAATAATTTTGAAGTGATGCATGATGCAGAAAAGTGCCTTGGATTTACTTTTGAATATGATAATAAAAAACTGTCATATGCAAGTGATGTAGGATGCACAAATAATATAATAAAGGAAAATTTTAAAAACAGTGATGTAATAGTTGTGGAAAGTAACTATGACTATAATATGCTTATGACAGGACCTTATCATTGGGAACTGAAGAACAGGGTAAAGGGAAGAAATGGACATCTGTCAAATGCAGAGGCTTCGAAGCTGATTTCACAGGTAATGTCAGATAAACTTAAAAAAATTTATCTGATGCATATAAGCAAGGATAATAATACTCCAGAACTTGCATATAATGCACTGTATGAAATCCTTGAAAGGGAAAATAGAAGTAACCTGGAAATAGAAATAGTTACTGAAAATGAGACAATGATGTATCACATTTGAAATTAAGGTAAATGAGGTTGGAAATAAATGTGGAATGACTTGGAAATGGAAATAGAAATATGCAGCAAATGCACTCTGGAAAGAACAAGGAAAAATCCTGTCATTGGAAAAGGAAACAAAAATGCAAAAATATTGTTTATCATGGATAGCATTAGTCTGGAAGAAGATAACAGAAATGAACTTCTTACAGACAAAAACGGGGAATACTTTATGAAGTTTCTTGAGTATGCAAAACTCGATCTGAAAAAATGTTATTTCACAACTTTGACAAAATGCAGTTCACGGGGAGAAATCATTGAAAAGGAAAATATTTCAAAATGTAGTGATTTCCTGATAGGACAGATTGCATTGTTAAACCCTTTATATATAGTAACGGTGGGAGAAAATCCTACAAGAAGATTTATAAAGGAAAGAGAAGACATAAAAGAAATGGTAGGTAACAGTTATCACTATATAGGTGATATGTGGGTAGTACCAGTTTACGATGTTTCTTATCTTTTTAAGGCTACAGACAAGGAAAAATGGAAACTGATTAAAATTTTAAGTAAACTTGAAAAAGATGTAAAATTGGAAAATTGATTAGATAGGAAAATTAGAGAAGTAAATGAAATAAATAAAAATTATAAGTAACGGAAATAAAAGAAAGGAGATGTATGCAGTTGAAGCTGCTCAGCTTGAGCTGTTAATACAAAATGATAAATGATAGGAATAGGTATAGTAGGACTTCCAAATGTAGGAAAGTCGACGTTGTTTAATGCAATTACAAAAACTCAGAATGCGGAGGCGGCAAATTACCCTTTTGCAACAATAGAACCAAATGTGGGACTGGTAAGTGTTCCAGATGTCAGACTTAAGGAACTGGAAAAAGTTGTAAACCCTCAGAGAACATTAGGAGCAACTGTGGAGTTTGTAGATATTGCAGGACTCGTAAAAGGAGCTTCAAAAGGGGAAGGACTGGGAAACCAGTTTTTATCAAATATAAGAAATACTGCAGCAATCTGTCAGGTTGTAAGATGTTTTGATGATGACAATATTATTCATGTTGAAGGAAGCGTGGATCCTATAAGGGATATAGAAACTATAAATACTGAATTAATATTTGCAGATTTAGATACTGTGGAGAGAGCTCTGCAGAAAAATGGAAAACTGGCAAGAGGTGGAAATGCTGAAGGAAAAGAATTACTTGCAGTTCTTGAAAAATGTAAGACACATCTGGAAGATTTTAAACTGTTAAAAACATTGGAATTTACCCAAAGGGAAAATGAACTGATAAAAGTGTACCAGTTTCTGACATTGAAGCCTATGATGTTTGCGGCAAATATTTCTGAAGATGATTTGACTAATAAGGTTGAAAATGACTATGTAAAAAAAGTAAGGGAATTTGCGGCATCTCATGAAAGTGAAGTTGTAACTTTTTCAGCAAAAGTTGAAGCGGAGCTTATAGAAATAGAAGATGAAGAAGAAAGACAGATGTTCATAGATGAACTTGGAATAACAGAACCAAGTCTGAACAGGCTTATAAGAGGAGGATTTAAGCTTCTTGGTCTTATTACTTATTTTACGGCAGGTGAAAAAGAAGTTAGGGCATGGACCGTGAAGCAAGGAACAAATGCTCAGAAAAGTGCGGGAGAAATTCATACTGACATAGAAAAAGGATTTATAAGAGCAGAAGTTGTGGCCTATGAAAAGTTTATTGAATATAATGGATGGCAAGGTTCAAAGGAAAAAGGGGCAATGCGTCTTGAAGGAAAAGAGTATATTGTAAATGACGGAGATGTAATGTATTTCAGATTTAATGTATAGTTAAACTTTATATTATGAGGAGATATTCAGGATGAAAGATTTTCAGAAATTTTTTGAGTGGAAAAACTTATCTCAATTTTTACAGACTAATTTATTAAAAATTGCTATAATAATAATTGCATTGAAAATATCAGGAATGTTGAAAAAATATGTAGATAAAGTGATAAAATCCATAATGGATAAAGCTAAAATGGATAAAAGTGTATCTTCTTTTCTGATGTCAGCGTTTTCGATACTTTATTATGTCATTTTGGCTTATATACTTATTGGCTTTCTAGGTATTAATCTGTCATCAATAACTACATTTCTTGGAGCGGCAGGGATAGTTCTAGGTTTTGCTTTTAAGGAAACTCTTGGAAATATCTGCGGTGGCTTAATAATCTTAACATTTAAGCCTTTTAAAGTAGGACATGTGATAGAATATAAAAATTATATAGGTGAAGTTAAGAGTATAGAACTTTTTTATACAAGGATAAAAACACCGCAGAATGAACAGGTTATTATTCCAAATGGAATGATAACAAGTAATGAACTTAGAAACATGACAAAGGAAAAGGTCAGAAGGCTAGATCTGAAAATAGGAGTATCATATAGAAGCGATATTTTAGAGGTTAAGAATGTCTTGAGAGAAATTATAGATGAGGAAATAAAAGGAGAAGAAAAATTAATACTGAAATCTCCTGAACCTACAATAGGTGTACTTTCACTAGCAGAATCAGCAGTTATTTTTTGTGTATTTATGTATACAAAAAGTGAGAATTATTTCAATTTACAGCTTAAAATGAATGAAAAAATAAAAATAAAATTTGATGAAAATAATATTGAAATACCATATCCTCAAATGGATGTGCATATTTCAAAAGGAGGAGAGAAAAATGCATGTGGAATTATTTATGAATCAGAAAACAAACGGTAACAGTTATGTGGTAGACGATGGGAAAGACTGTTATATCGTCGACCCGGGAGGATTTGACATGTCCTCACTGTTAAATTATATTGATGAAAAGAAATTTAACCTGTCAGGAGTTTTACTGACACATGGACATTATGACCACATAATAGGTCTACCTGAAATTATGGCTTATAAAGATGTACCAGTTTATATAAGTGAAAAGGATTATGATTTTTTATATGATTCAAGTTTATCTCTGACTTTGTGGATAGATATGGATTTTAAATTATCAAAGGAAGTAAAAGTTATTAAACTGAAAGAAGGAGATGAAATCTTCGGATTTAAAGTTCTTGAAACTCCAGGTCATACTCACGGGGGAGTCTGTTATTATAATGAAAAAGAAAAGATTCTCATGTCTGGAGATACAATATTTAAGGCAAATTACGGAAGAACTGATTTACCTACAGGAAACAGTGCAGACATGAAAAAATCAATAGAGAGATTATTTGAGCTTCCAGGAGATACAGTGGCGTATCCTGGTCATGGTGGAGAAGTTTCGATAGCACAGAATAAGGAATATTTTGAATATTTAGTGAAAATATAGTTCCTTCTTATTGAAAATACTTAAAAATAGGGTATACTTTAAATAGAAAATTTAAAGGAGGACTTTATGAAAAAATTTACAGACTGGATGGAACAGAAATTTGTTCCAAAAGCTGCAAAAATTGCATCTCAAAGATTTCTTGTAGCTATTAAGGATTCGTTCATTGCAATAATGCCCATTACTATGGTAGGGTCAATAGCAGTATTACTAAATGTATTTTTTAGAGATTTACCTAAAAGCTGGGGATTAGACAAATTTGTAGAACTTATGACACCGTTGATAAATATAAACGGTATAGTATGGTTTGCTTCAATAGCGATATTATCACTGGCATTTGTAATAGCACTGGGATATAATGTAGCCAAAAGCTATGAAGTGAATCCAGTAGCAGGCGCTTTAGTAGCATTTGCATCGTTTGTGGCATTTTTACCTCAGGAAGCAAGTTTTGAAGCTGAGGTAAATGGAGTTAAACAGGCAGTTTCTTCATGGGGATTCATAAATGTCGATTATCTGGGTGCAAAAGGTTTATTTCCTGCAATGATAATAGGACTTTTCTCAACAATAGTATATTCAAAGCTTATGAAAAGTAAGCTTACAATTAAATTGCCTGATTCAGTACCGCCTGCAGTCAGCAAGGCATTTGCCTCAATTATTCCAGGGGTTGTAGCAATTTACTCTTCGGCAATATTATCGCATGTAATTGTAACGACAACAGGAAATACATTAAACGATCTGATAGCAAAATACATTCAGGCACCACTGCTTGGATTATCACAAGGTATGTTCTCTGTAGTATTACTTTCATTCCTTGTTCAGCTTTTCTGGTTCTTTGGATTACACGGACATAATGTACTGGCTCCGATAATGGATGGAATTTATCAGCCTGCATTACTGGCAAATGTAGAACATATGGCAAAAGGAGGAGCAGTAAAGGATCTTCCTTATATTTGGACAAGAGGTTCATTTGATGCGTATCTGCAGATGGGTGGTTCAGGAATAACAATAGCATTAATTTTCGCAATATATCTTTTCAGTAAGAGAAAAGAATACAAGACAGTTGCCAAATTATCTACTCCGATGGCAATATTTAATATTAACGAACCTGTTATATTCGGTATACCGTTAGTATTAAATCCAATATACATAATTCCATTCCTGCTGGCGCCAACTGTGTGTGCAATAATTGCCTATACAGCAACAGTTATAGGACTGGTTCCACCAGTATATGTTGTAGTTCCATGGGTTTTGCCTCCAGGAATATATGCGTTCTTTGCAACAGGAGGTTCCATAATGGCGGCAATAGTTTCATTATTTAATGTATTTGTGGCATTTGTTATATGGACACCGTTTGTAATAATAGCTAATAGAATGGCAGACGATAAGAAAAATTTAGAAAAATCAGATCTGGATGATGAAAGTTTAGAAAATATAACGTTAGATTAATAATCAGTTTTATTAATGAAGAACTGCTCTTAGAGAAAATTTATATGTTGATTTAAAAAATATACAAAAAATCACTATATTTATAACTCTCAGGCAGTTCTTTTTTAATATATAGATTTTAATATAAATCTATTGAAAGAAAGCATAAAAATATCTTGAAATTATAGATAGGAAAAAGTATAATATATTCATATTTGTAAGTAATGAATAAAAAATAATGAAGATGGAAGGATAAATAAATGAAAACAAATTTTCATACACATAATTATAGATGTGGGCATGCTGTTGGAAATGTAGAAGACTATGTAAAGGTTGCCATAGATGAAGGATATTATGAACTGGGAATTTCAGATCATGCACCTGTACCTTCGTATTATGAAGACCGGATGAAAATGGAAGAGCTTGGAGAATATCTGTTAGAGATTGGAGAAGCACAGAAAAAATATGAAGATAAAATAAAAATTTATAAATCTCTTGAAATAGAATATTTTCCTGAATGGCAGGAATACTATGATGAGCTGAAGAAAAAACTGGATTATATAATACTGGGACTTCATGCTTTCAGAATAGAGGGAGAAAGTAAGATTTATAATGCCTGGAATATTAAGGAAGAAAAACATGTACTGGCATATGGAAAATATATGGTAAAGGCAATAGAGTCAGGGAATTTTGATTATATAGCCCATCCTGATTTATATATGGTAAATTATAGAAACTGGACAGAAAACTGTATTGAAGCAGCACATATAATATGTAAAGCGGCTGAGAAATATAATGTTCCACTTGAAGTGAATGCAAACGGAATAAGAAAAACATTAGTGAGACATCCAGATTGGGACAGATATATGTATCCATATAAAGAGTTTTGGGAAATAGCTGCAAAATATAATATCTGTACAATAATAGGTTCTGACGCACATGATTTTATGGAAATGGAAGATGAGGCTATGGAAATAGCAAGAAAGTTTGCAAAGGAACTGGGATTAAATATAATTGAAAGTATATTTTAATATACAGAATAACTGTCAAAAGAAAGGAATACAGAATGGAAAATTTTAGATTTTTAAAAGGTGCGAAAATGATACATCCAACAACAGGGATAACACTCGAATATTTAGATAAATCAAACGCAGTATGTTTTGTACTATTCAATGAAACAAAGGAAAAAGTTATACTTGTGAAACAGTTTAGACCAGGACCAAAGGATTACACCCTTGAAGTAGTAGCAGGACTTATAGATGCAGGAGAAGATCCAAGAACGGCAGCATTCAGGGAATTAAGAGAGGAAACAGGTTATACTGAAGAAGATATTACAGATTTTGAAGAACTTAAACAGGGACTGTTTGTTTCACCTGGATATACTACTGAAAACCTTTTCTTTTTTAGCGCAAGGCTGAAGTCTGATTCAATAAAACCGAAGGAACTTTCCCTGGATGAAGGTGAAGAGCTTGTAGTTGAATGGATAAATGTAAAAGATATTATTGAAAAATCTAACGATATGAAAACATTGTTCGGAGTCACTTATTTTTCTAAATAGTATTAGAGAGAGGTCATAATGAATATAGTATTATTTATACTTTTATATTTTACTTTATATTTTCTGATAATAAGGATATTGAAGAATATAAGGTTAAGATTTGAAAAACTGGAGGAACTGGAAGGGGAATTTATATTTACATATCTGAGAAAACTCTCAAAAAAGGAAATCTATTTCAGTCTGGAAGAAATAAAGACAGTATTTTTCACAAGAATGATTATAAAAAATGATGAATTTGGAAATTTGACACTGTTTATCATTCTGGAAGACGAATATGCAATAAAACTTCAGAAAAAGGAAAATATAATATTATTTTTTAAAAGCTGTAAAGAAAACAAACCTGAACTGTACGACAAGTTTTTGAAAAATGCACCAATGGGAATAAATATTTCTGCAATAATGGACAGGGAAATAGAGAATTATAAGAATAAATGGAAAGGCAGTAAATGAAGATAGAAAAAATTCTGGGGTATGATGTTCACAGAAAAAAAGTAAAAAATATAAACCTGAGGATAAATCAGAATATGGAAGTCTATATCTCAGCACCTTTAAATCTGCACAGCAGTTACATAGAAAATTTTATCCGTTCAAAGGAAGTCTGGATAAAAAAAGTATTGAATAAGGTGGAGGATGTAAAATTACAGCAGAAGGAATATGAATATACAACTAGTGAAATACATAAACTGGCTGGCAGAGAATATGTTTTAAAAGTAAGAATGGGAAATATAAACAGGGTAAGTCTTAATAAGGAAACAAATGAAATACTGCTTGTGACAGATAGTGAAAATGTTGAAAATAGGAAGAAAATAATGGATAAATGGTATTTTGACTGTGCCAGAAAATTATTTCCTGATGTTGTGGATAAATGGCTTAAAATCCTTGGTGAAAGTATAGAACATCTGTCAATCAAACCAATGAAGACAAGATGGGGATCATGCAATTACAATAAAAAATATATAAATCTTAATACAGAGCTTATAAAAAGAACTTCATTTGAGATAGAATATGTTATATTGCATGAACTTGCTCACCTGAAATATCCTAATCATGGAAAAGGATTTTATAATTACATTGAAAATTATATGCCAAACTATAAAAAGGCTGAAAAAATGTTAAATGCAAAACATTATTATTAAAAAATTGTATTTTGCTTTAATTTCTTTACTAAAAATTGAAAAAATAGAAAATATAAAGAACATATCTCGATAAATATGGGTTTAAAAGATATGTTCTTATTTCAGTTAGTTTAAATTACAGTTTTATACTATTTAAATAAACTTGTTATGATAGCAACTATTATGGCAAATAATACAGTACTTGTCGTAACTACATTTGTTGCATATTTTACATCTCCATTTGATTCATTTGCTAATATTGGTAGTACTGCCAGTGCAGGAGCAGAAGCTTGTATTATGTATGTTTTACTTTCAAGTGCGGGTATTGTTCCTGAGATTTTTGCTCCTAAAATTATTAACACGACCATTATACATGGCGACATTATAAATCTTCCAAAAAGTGCAAAAACAGTATCTTTATCAAAATGTATACTTTTTAATCCTGCATTTGATAATACAATTCCAATATATATCAATGAAAGTGGAGTAACAATATTTCCAATATAAGTAAGTGCAGAATGAAGAAATTCAGGCACTGGAATTTTGAATATAAGAAATACAAGAGCAACCAAAAACCCAAGTAAAGGTGGAGGTAAAAGTTTTTTCCAATTAAATCCTTTTTTTGTTTTACTTTTTTCAGGATTATCATTTTCAATAAGTATAACTCCAAAAGCCCATGTAGAAACCGTATTAGTTATATAATATACTAGGAAATAAGGCAGGCTTTCATTTCCAAAAAGTGCTATATTTAATGGTAAACCAATAAATATAGTATTTGCATTAACAACAGTATTTATAAAAGTACCTCTTCTACCAGATTTGACTTTAAGTATTTTTACCATTATCCACGCAATGATATATCCTATGATAACAGATAAAAATGTATAGACTAATCCTCCGGATAGTGAAATAAGTTTTTCGACTGTCAGGTATTTAAGGACAGAAACAAAAATAGAAGCAGGTAATGCAATATTCATAATTAATTTTGATATATTATTACTAAAACCATCATCAAACCATTTTTTTTCTTTTAAAATATATCCTAATAAAATAATTAGAATTATAGAAAAAATACTTTCTAATGAAGTCAAAAAAGCCATATTATCCTCCTATTCTTTAATTGCAGTATATTCTGGTTTCCATTTTAAGAATTTTATTGCTTTTTCTATGTCATCAACAGGTTTTTTATTAAGTTTTTCTTCCAGAGCGCATTTTCCAACTGCCAACGCAACTGTTTCTGAAAATTCTGTTAACTTAGATACAGGTGGAAGGACAGCTGCTCCAGGTTTGGAAGTATCTACAATTCCTCCAAGTGAATGAGCTGCTGCGGAAATCATTTTATCAGTAAGAATTTTTGCTTCTGATGCCAGTACTCCCAATCCTAATCCAGGATAAATCAAAGCATTGTTTGCCTGTCCAATTTCATATGTAATTCCTTTAAATTCAATTGGATCGTATGGAATTCCTGTAGCTATAAGAGCTTTTCCGTCAGTCCATTCAAGCAAATCCTGTGCTGTAGCTTCAGCCAGCTTGGTAGGATTACTTAAAGGGAATATCATTGGACGTTCTTTATAGGAAGCCATTTCTTGTACGATTTCTTTAGTAAATGTTCCAGGAACAGTAGAAGTACCAACTAAAATTGTAGGATGTACGGCTTTTACTGCAGCAGTAAGGTTAGTTAATTCATCCGTATTAGGAAATTCCGAACGTTTACGTGCAAAAGGTTTTTGTTCAGGTGTCAAGTCATCCATATCATCAAATAAAAGCCCCTGTTTATCTACCATATAGAATCTTTTATATGCTTCTTCTTCTGAAAGTCCTTCCTGAACCATTTCATCAAAGATACGTCTTGTAATTCCAGCACCGGCTGTTCCTGCTCCAAAACACATGTATTTCTGGTCAGTAAGTTTTTCACCGGTAATTTTAAGCCCACCTAAAATTCCAGCTAGTGTTATAATTCCTGTTCCTTGAATATCATCATTAAAGGTAGCTATTTTTTTCTTATACTTATTTAATATATTTGCTGCATTTGAACGGCCAAAATCTTCCCAGTGGAGATAAAGTTTAGGAAATAATTTTTCTACAGTCTGAACAAATTTGTCAACAAAATCATAATATTTATCTCCTCTTATACGGTTATGACGGTTTCCTAAGTAAAGTGGATCATTAAGCAGAGATTCACGATTTGTTCCCACATCAAGGACAACAGGAAGAACATTCTTAGGATTTATCCCTGCTGCTGCAGTATAAACCATAAGTTTTCCTACAGAAATGTCTACACCATTTGTTCCCCAGTCTCCGATTCCTAATATTCCTTCAGCATCAGTAACTACAATAAGTTGTATTTCTCTATCATCAGCTGCATTTTTTAATGTTTCTTCCATACTTTCAGGTTCATTTATTGAAAGAAAAGCGGCATTTTGCGGATTTACAAATAATTCACTGTAATTTTCAATACTTTCTGCAATTACAGGATCGTAAACAATAGGCATAAATTCTACAACATGTTGACTGAATAAGTAGTAGAATAATGTTCTGTTAGTATTGAAAATTTCCATCAGAAAATGACGTTTTTCAATAAGTGGACTTTTCTTTTGAAATTGTCCATAGGCTTGTTCTGCCTGTTCTTCAATAGTCTGAATATACGGTGGAAGAAGTCCCATTAATCCAAATTGTTTACGTTCTTCCTTAGTGAAGGCAGTTCCTTTGTTTAAAAAAGGATTGTTTAAAATTTCATATGATTTTTTCATATTCTCATCTCCTTATTTATTAAAATACAGGAAGTTACCTATATTTTAAATAAATGTAAATAATTCCTGTATTTTATTATATAAAATTATACTGTTAGAAATATTCTGAATCTCAATTTTTTACTAATCCATAAACATTTGATTCAGTCCATCAAGATTCATAGTACCTTCAGAAATATCTTCAATTACAGAATTTCTTATTTTTAAATTGAATGGAACAGATTTAACTTTAAATCCTGTTACAATTGACTTGTCAAAATCATAGAAAACAGGAAAAGTGTATCTATTGCTTTCAACATATTTTCTTACATTCAGCAAGGAACTTCTGTTACTTATAAATACAACAACAACATTTACATTATTCTTGTTTTCATCGTAAAATTTCTGAACTTCAGGTAATTCAGCCTGACAGTCAGGACACCATTCGGCTGCCACTATAAATAGAGTAGGTTTACCATTATTGAAAAATTTTCTGCTTTTTACTTTTTGAGCTCTGAAGTCTTTTAGTTCAAAACTAGGAATTTTAGAACCTTTTTCCACATTAACATTAAGTGGTTTACCATATCCAAATATAGTCATTATAAATAGTGACAATACAACTAATAATTTTTTCATTTTTACTTCCTTTCCTACAATAAATGTATTTTAAGATTTTCTAATTTCATTATATACCATTATCAGGAAGTTGTAAAATGAATTTTACATAAAGCAGAAGAAATAATTCTTTTTTAACATTTTCGGCTAATATAAGATTGGATATTGAATTAGCCGAAAAGCAGAAAGAAGTTATATATTAAAAGTATTTGAGAGAACATGCTATTGACAAAGTAAATAGTAACCTCAATAAAACAAAAAAAATAATAAATAAAGTCATATCTAAGAAATAAGTAGTAAACTCACACTGGAAATAAACTGAATATAAAATTAAGGAGAGAGTATAAGGCAGATGAAAAGAAAAGTTTTAATTTTACTGATATGTGGTATCTTATTATTAAGCTGTTCAGGAAAAACAGAAAAAAAGGACATTAAAGGAAATAACACTGTCAGTAATGAAAAAAATGTAGCAGAAAATAATAAAGGGGAATACTTAAAGAAAATTACCTATTCAAATTTATTGGATAAGGCAACTCAGGAGGAGGTTCAGAAGGAACTTAAAAATGCTGGAGTTTCAGAGAAAAATATAAAGGATTTTCTTGAGGGTGTAAATTATTTCAATAATATAGGTCAAAATAAAACATTTGTAAAAGAAGGATTTAAAACAACTGAAGAACTAAGTCCAACTTATGATCAGGCGGAAATACAGGAACAATGGAGTAAGAAAAGTCCTAAATTTGTAGGTCAGAACTGCAGAATTACTTCATATGAACTTATGAGGGACTTTATTTCAGTAGGAAAACCTGAAATAAAAAACACAGAGCAGCTGTTTATTGATGAAGATGCATTGAATAATTTTCCAATAAAAGTATTTACTGATAGTGAAAGAAATCAGTTTGAAAGTTTATTTTCTGCAGTAAATACAGAAAATACAAAAGATACATCGGTTCATCTAAAAAAAGTAAAGGAAGACTGGGCAAAAAAGAATATCAAATTTACTAATCAGAATAAGATTTCACTTATTTCTGTGTTCTTTCATTCGATGATGAGTGCTGATGAAAACATCCTGTTTATAGGACATGTAGGAGTTTTAGTGCCAACTTCAGATGGAAAACTTATGTTCATTGAAAAATTGGCATTCCAGGAACCTTTTCAGGCGATAAAATTTGATAACCGTAGCCAATTGAATGATTATCTGATGAATAAATATGATGTAGAATTTGATCAGCCAAATGCAAGACCATTTATAATGGAAAATGATGAACTGCTGAAGGGATATAGATTGAATCCGAATAATAAAGGATAAGAAATGAGTAAGGTGATGTGTACTGTACTCTCAAAAATTTTGGAACAGTACACAGGCCTTATTTTTTATTTTCTGATTCTTCTTTTCAAAGAATAAATACTTTATAAAAAGTGAGATATGTGGTATAATTTATAAAAAATTGAAATGAAAGGGAGAATATTTTGAAAAAAAATAAGATATATAAAGTTTTTATATTTATTTTAGTGAACTTGACAGTATTTTCCAATACAAAAATTAATAATAAGAGTAGTGAGAAAAAGAAAAATATAAATGAAAAAAAGATTGAAATTATTGATGATTCTCAGGATGATGGATTAATTTATCTGGACAGAATAATTGAAGAGGAAAAGGAAGAAGAAGTTAAAAAACCGAACAGAATAACTAAAATAATAAATAAAATCGATAATAAAGTAAATCCTATCCTTAAATTTCATACTCCTTCTTCATATGGAGGATGGTATCTGATAAAAACAACTAATAAAGCTGAAGCTGAATATGAAAATGTAAAGTATAATTTTAATCAGGAAGAAACAGGCTACAGAATAATAAGAACATACTATGTTCCAAGTTCTAATATGTGGATGGAAAATGATGTTAAAGGCTGGATAAAGGAAAAAAAAGGAAAAGTTTATCTTAAAACCGAAAACAGACGTTTTAAGAGTTTCTCGAATGAAATAATATACTTTGATAAAGAATATAAATATATGATAATAAAATATGAAAGTGATGGAGCAATCAGAGTATTTTCAAAGTTTCCAATAAATAAGATAATGATTACAGGAGAAGAGAAGGAAAGGCTTGAAAAGGAACTTGAAAAGATTGAAGATATGAGAACCCTGTATAATGTAAGTTATAACCCTGATATGAAAAATCCTAAGGAAGAAATGAACCGTAATAAGGAGGAACAGGAAAAAAGAGCAGAGAAAATAGAAAATCAGCTGATGGAAAATTCTGACGACTTCTTTAAAATAAATTAAAAAGGAAATGTATAGTAAAAGATAAGAAAAATATGGTTAAAATACAAAAATGTATAATCTGAAAGTTTAGAAGAAAAAAAGTAGGAGAATTATGAAAAATATATTGAAAGCATTTTATGTAGTTATTGTAGTGCTACTGATAACAATTTTAACAGTTTTTTATAGCTTTTTTGTGGCTAAAAAAGAGTATAAAAATATAAATTTAAATATAAAGAAAGGTACAACTTTTACCCAGATATATAAAGATTTAAAACTAAATTTTGGAATACTGGACAGAATATATCTGAAAACATTAGGTGAAGATTTTAAGCTGAAGATAGGGACATATAAATTCAACGGGAAACTTTCAAAATATGAGATTCTGAAAAAAATAAAAAATAAAGAATCAAACGGTATAAGAGTAACAATACCTGAAGGATTTACGAAAAAGCAGGTTTATGAAAGACTTGAAGCACTTGGATTAGGTTCGGAAGAAGAAATAAATAAGACCTTAAGCGAGATTGATTTTCCTTACCCTCACGAAAATAATAATTTTGAAGGATATTTTTATCCGGAAACTTATATTTTTAATGAAGGAGTAACAACAAAACAGGTTTTAAATACTATTCTGAATGAATTTTTAAAGAAATTTCCACCGCAAAAATATCCGGACAAGCAAAAATTTTACAATCAGTTAAAGCTGGCTTCCATAGTAGAAGCTGAGGTGTCTGATTTAGTTGATAAGCCTAAAGTGGCAGGTATTTTTATAAAAAGACTTGAAATAGGTATGAAACTTGAGTCGGATGCTACACTGAAATATGAACTGGGAAGACAGGCATTAAGAGGAGAACTTAAAACAATGGAAACGCCTTATAATTCCTATAAGGTAAAGGGGCTTCCACCAACACCGATTGGAAACCCTCCTGTTGAAACATTCAGAGCAGTTGAAAAGGCAGAAGTTACTGATAATCTTTTTTTCTTTACTCATAAGGGAAAGACGTATTATTCAAAAACGCATGAAGAACATCTGAAAAAAAGAAGGGAAAGTGGACAGTTAAAATAAGAAACAGGGGTTAAAAATATGTTTAATACAGGAAAAATGAAGAAAAAAGCGGAAGAACTAAAAAAAAGCGGTTTAATAAAGAAAAATGAAAAAATTTTAATAGCTTTTTCAGGAGGACCGGATTCAGTTTTTTTATATAATTTACTTAATTTTCTGAAGGAAGAGTATTTTCTTAAAATTTCTCTGACTTATATAAATCATAATTTACGGAAAGATGTAGAGGATGATCTGAAATTTGTAAAGAACTTTTCAGAAGAAAATGAGGTTCCATTATATGTTGAAAGTGTAGATGTAAGAAAATATGCCACTGAGAATAAAAAGTCCATAGAGCTGTCAGCAAGGGAATTAAGATATGAAGCTATTGAAAAAGTGCTGCAAAATATAAATTATGATAAAATTGCTACCGGACATAATCTTGACGATAATATTGAGACATTTATTTTTAGACTTTTAAGGGGAACTTCATTAAAGGGACTGAAAGGAATACCTGAAAAGAGGGAAAATATAATAAGACCAATATTACAGTTTGAAAAAAAAGAAATTTTAAACTGTTTGCAGGAAAATAAAAAAAATTATATAATAGACTATACTAATAATGAAAATGACTATACAAGAAATTATATACGAAATGAAATTTTTCCAATGTTTGTGAATATAAATCCTAATTTCAGGAATAAGATTAATGAGCTGATTCATGAAATGAATGACAGAGAAAACAGTAATGATAATATCTTAAAGGAAAAATTTGTTCAATATCTTGAAAAATATGATGTAGAACTTTCAAGAAAAAAAATAGACCGGATTTATGAAACTCTTTATAATAAAAAAGGAGAGCTTAATACTGGAGGTTCAAAGGAATTTTATCTGGGAAATGGAAAAATATTAAGAAAGAAATATGATAAATTGGAAGTGATAGTTGAGAAAAAAAAGGAAGTTGATGAAGAAAAAGTTATGTTAAAACTTAATATTCCGGTAAAATGGTATGATTATGAGATAATTTTGACAGATAATATTACAGGAATTGAAAAAGTAGGAAAGACTGAAGAAAAAAATATAACATTGCTCAGATTTACTGAAGAGTTTGATGAACACAAGATATTTGTCAGAAAAAAATTAGAAGGAGATACAATCTTATTAAATAATTTAGGACATAGGAAAATAAAAAAAATATTAATTGATGAAAAAATTCCAAAATGGGAAAGGGATAAAATACCTCTTCTGGAGATGGAATATAGGAAAAATAATAAAATTATAAGTCAAATATTGAGTGTGGGTGATATAAAGTTTTCAAAATATTTAAAAAAAGAAGAAGTCAAGGATAAATCAGATAACAATAAAATGTTACTAATAATAGGGAGGAAAAATGGACGATAAAAATAAAGATGACATCAGAAGAAGACTGGAAGAGCTACGGAAAGAGAATAATAGAAAAAAAGGTGGAAATGATGGAGGAAGATCACCATTCTTTGGTTCACCATTTGTCTTTATTATGATAATAGCGTTATTTTTTGCATTTGTATTTTATACACAGGACATGCAGAGCTATTTTCAGGAAAAGAAAGATATTCCATATACACAATTTGTAGCTGATATTAAAAGTGGGAAATTTTCTAAAATAGAAGAAAAGGATGACAAGCTGATTTCAGTTGTTAAGGAAAATAATAAAAATGTTGTTTATTCAACTAGAAAAATAACAGAAAGAGTAGGAAATGATCCTAACATTGTTAATGCAGTTAACAGTAAGAAAATAGAACTTGTAGTTGGTGCCCCTTCACAGGGAGCTGTATTTCTGGCAATAGTTATTAACTTTTTACCAATAATAATAATGATAGTACTGATGATATACCTGCTTAAAAGAATGATGGGAAATGGACAGGGAGGTCCCGGAAACATCTTCGGTTTTGGTAAATCAAGAGCTGACAAGCTTGATAAAAAGCCGGATGTAAAGTTTGATGATGTAGCTGGTGTTGATGGAGCGAAGGAAGAACTGAAAGAAGTAGTTGATTTTCTGAAAAATCCTGAGAAATATACAAAGGCAGGGGCGAGAGTTCCTAAAGGGGTTCTTTTACTTGGAAGACCAGGAACAGGGAAGACATTACTTGCAAAGGCTGTCGCAGGAGAATCAGGAGCTGCATTCTTTAGTATTTCAGGATCAGAATTTGTTGAAATGTTTGTCGGAGTGGGAGCCTCGAGAGTAAGGGATCTTTTTGAAAAAGCAAAGAGTTCAAGCCCTTCAATAATATTTATAGATGAGATTGATGCAATCGGTAGAAAAAGAAGCGTTGGAAAAAACAGTGGAAGTAATGATGAAAGAGAACAGACATTAAATCAGCTTCTTGTGGAAATGGACGGTTTTGAAACTGATGCAAAAGTAATAGTTATAGCAGCAACAAACAGGGAAGATGTACTGGATCCGGCATTGCTGAGAGCAGGAAGATTTGACAGAAGAATAAATGTCGATGCACCTGATCTGCAAGGAAGAGTTGCAATATTAAAGGTACATGCAAAAAACAAAAAACTGGCTGATGATGTAAGACTTGAAGATATAGCAAAAATAACTCCGGGATTTGTAGGGGCAGATTTGGCGAATTTATTGAATGAGGCTGCAATACTTGCTGCAAGAAGATCCTCTGACACAATAAAAATGGAAGATTTAGATGAAGCTGTTGACAAAATAGGAATGGGATTAGGTCAAAAAGGAAAAATCATTAAACCTGAAGAGAAAAGACTGCTTGCCTATCATGAAGCTGGACATGCTGTAATGACTGAGCTGACACCGGGGGCAGATCCTGTACACAAAGTTACTATCATTCCTAGAGGAGAAGCCGGAGGATTTATGATGCCTCTTCCTGAAGAAAAACTTGTTACAACAAGTAAGGAAATGTTGGCAGAAATAAAAGTTCTTTTTGGTGGAAGGGCAGCTGAAGATTTAGTTCTGGACGATATAAGTACAGGAGCATATTCTGATATCAAGAGGGCTACAAGGCTTGCAAGAGCGTATGTGGAAAGTGTTGGAATGAGTAAGAAGTTAGGACCTGTAAACCTTGAAAATTCTGATGAAGAGTTTACTTTTACTTCAAATAAAAGTAATGAAACTATAAGAGAAATTGATCTTGAAATAAGACAGATACTTAATGACGAATATCGTCAGACAGTTGAAACTTTAAGGGAAAATAGGGCAAAGCTTGATGGAATTGCTGAACTGCTGCTGAAAAAGGAAACAATAACAGGTGATGAAGTAAGAAAGATAATTTCAGGAGTTTCTGTTCAGGAACTATTAGATAATTCTGAGAAAAAAGATTCTTCTGATTCAGAAAATAAACAGGAAAGTAAAACTGAAGAAATAAAGAATTCAGAGAATGCATCAGATAATAATTCTTCTGAAAATAACTCCGAAGAAGAAAAGCCTTTTGAAAATAAAACAGAAGAGATAAAGGAAGAAATAAAAGAAGCAAAGTCTGAAGAAATAAAAACTGAGGAAATTGCAACAGAAGAAACAAAACCAGAAAAAGTAGAAAATAATGAAAACTTTTCCCAGGAAAATAATATAACTTCAGAACATCAGGAAGTACAGCATCAGAATAAAGAAAACACTGAAAATATTCAAAATGCTGTGAATCTGGAAAATAATGTTCATCAGGAAAATCAGGAAGTAAAAGATAATCATCATGAATTTTCAGGAGAAAAATTAGAAAATTCAGAAAATATTCAAAATTCAGAAAATACTGAAAATGTTAAGAATGATGAAGCTGTGAATAATACTTTAGAAAATTCTTCGGAGACAGTAAACGCTACAGAAAATGTATTTGAAAAAAATTCAGAAAATAATCAAAAAGATGCCGATATAGATAATGGAACAGAAGAATTGAAAGTAGATACTGACAATTTTAGCGGAATTTCTGAAGAGTTTCCTAGGGAAGAAGTTAAAACAGATGTAAATAAGAGTGATAAAGAAAAAAAAGATGATAATAATGATGGAACTTCAGTAAAAGAAGAAAAGAAAGAGAAAAAAATAGAAATTCCTTCTTTCATGAGATAGGATAAATATCAGGAGATAAAAATGAAAGCTTATGATTTTAGTTTGTTGGCTGATAATGGAAGAAATGTCAGTCTGAGTGATTATAAAGGTAAGAAAGTTGTACTTTATTTTTATCCTAAAGATAGCACACCGGGATGTACTCAGGAAGCATGTTCTTTTAGGGATAACTTTTCCAGACTTACTGCAAAAGGTGTTGTAGTATTAGGAATAAGTAAAGACAGCATAAAAAGGCATGAAAACTTTAAAAAGAAAAATGAATTGCCATTTTTGCTTTTAAGTGATGAAAACAGTGATGTATGTGAAAAATATGAAGTCTGGAAGGAAAAAATCAATTTTGGAAAGAAATATTTTGGAATAGAACGTTCGACATTCCTTATAGACGAAAAAGGTGAAATAGTAAAAGAATGGCGAAAAGTTAAGGTGAAAGGTCATGTCGATGAAGTTCTTGAAGAAATAGAAAAAATGTAATTAAATGTAAAAGAACTGTATATTAAGGAAAAAACTCCTCTGTTATTATAAGTTATGATAATAGGGGAGTTTTAATGTAGCTTATTTAAACGTTTAAAGGACAATTTTTATTTACAGTTTTAAAATCATATGATATAATAAGTAAATAATCAGAGGTGAAATAATGAAAAAAAAAATATTAATCTATAAAATATTTATTTTGTTTATAATTTTATCAAATTTTATATATGCAGAAAAAATGATTTTGCGTAACGGTATAAGTGAAAAAACTATCGATCTTGTAAATGAAGATAGAATTTTACGTATGAATGAAATGAGATTGAGAATTTTTTTTGATGCTATAAGAAAACAAAATAATAAATTTGTTTTAAATCATCTTGCAACAGAGGAAAATAAGAAAAAACTAAATGAAAATAATGAAAAAGAAGCAAAAAATGACAATGGCAAGTATTATGGACCTAAATATAGCGAAGTAATAGCAAATTCTTCTGATGATATTGCGGTAAATTTGATAGATGTGAATGCACAGGATCAGACAGGATATACTCCTATAATAGTGGCAATTGAATCTGGAAATAATGAGATTCTTAAAGTATTAGTGGAAAATGGTGCTAATCTTTATGAGAAACATCCGGTTTTTGGTAAATTGACATTACATACCGCATGTTATTATGAAAATGAAGAAGCTGTAGAAATTCTTTTGAAAGCAGACAGAAGACTTGTAAATGCACATAGTGGAAATGACGGCTGGCTTCCTTTACAGGATGCAACACTAAAATCAAATGCCAGAATAGTAGAAATTTTGTTGAAATATGGAGCTAATCCCCTCCTTACAGATGCCCATGGAGGTACTCCCATGGATATGGCAACTGAGTTTGGTAAAGGTGTGATAGTAAAACTGTTGCGTGATAATATAAAGAAAAATAGAAAATAGTCATAATAAATAAAAAATATAAACAATTAATTGGAGAGAAAATAGGAGGTAGAAAAATGCATTGCGTTCAGCAGATAACAGATAAGATTTATTGGATTGGAGGAAATGACAGAAGACTGGAAAGATTTGAGAATATGTTTCCTATACCAAAAGGAGTTTCATATAATTCAAGTCTTATACTAGATGAAAAAACAGCAATTATTGATACAGTGGATGCATCAATCAGGGCACAGTATCTGGAAAATATAAAGTATCTTTTACAGGGAAGGGAACTGGACTATCTGATAATCAATCATATGGAACCTGATCATTGTGGAAACATAGAAGATTTGCTGATGTTATATCCAAATCTGAAAATAGTTGGAAATAAAAAGACATTTGCATTTTTTGAACAATTTTATAATACATCTGCTTCAGAAAATTATTATGAAATAAAAGAAGGAGATATTCTGGACTTAGGAGAAAATAAATTAAGATTTATTGGAGCACCTATGGTTCACTGGCCAGAAGTTACAATGACATATGAAGAAACAAAAGGAATATTATTTTCAGCGGATGCCTTTGGAACATTTGGAACATTAAATGGAAATATATTTAAGGATGAAGTGGATTTTGAAGGATATTATCTTTCTGAAATGAGAAGATACTATACAAATATAGTTGGTAAATACGGAATGCAGGTACAGAATGTATTTAAAAAATTGAAAGATATTACTATAAATATGATAGTTCCTCTACACGGCCCAATCTGGAGAACACCGGAAGATGTAAATTATCTGCTTGATTTACATAATAAATGGAGTACAAATACTCCAGAAAAACAGGGAGTTGTTCTGATATATGGTTCAATGTATGGAAATACTGAAAATACAGTTAACTGCATTGCAAATAAATTAGCACAGAAGGGAGTAAAGGACATAAAAGTGTTTGATGTTTCAAAAACACATCCCTCATACATAATTTCTGATGCATGGAAGTACAGTAATCTCGTATTGGCAGCACCTACTTATAATACTGGATTATATCTTGTAATGGATTCGCTGCTTCATGAACTTGCAGCATTAAGCTATCAAAACAGAAAGGTTTCTTTAATTGGAAACCATACATGGGCAACAGGTGCTTTAGGAGCAATGAAAAAGAAATTTGAAACTGAATTCAAGAAAATTGAAATAGTTGGGGAACCTTTAGATGTAAAATCTGCATTAAGACCTGAGCAGGAAGAAATTTTGGATAATTTGGTGGAAGTAATTGTTGAAAGCATGAAATAAAAAAATATAAAAAATAGTGTAAAAATTTCTTAGGAAAGTATATAGATATTGTTAGTAATAAAAATTTATATATAGAGGAGAAACGAAATGAGAAGATTAACAGGAATTGGAGCTTCGGAAGGAGTGTCTATAGGAAAAGTATTACTTTTCAGGGAAGAAGAAATGATAATACCTGAAGTAAAAGCTGCAGATTCAACAATTGAATCTGAATTGACAAAATTGGAAGAAGGATTGAAAAAATCTAAAACTCAATTAATCTCCATTAGAGAAAAAGTAAAGGAAAAAATGGGGGAAGACAAGGCTGCAATTTTTGATGGGCACATAATGCTTCTGGAAGATGAAGACTTACTTATGGAAGTACAGGATAAAATCAAAGGGGAAGGAATGCCTGCAGCAAAAGCATTGAAAGAAGGTATAGATGAATACTGTGAAATGATTTCGCAACTAGATGATGCTTATCTGAGAGAAAGAGCTGCTGATCTTAAAGATATTGGGAAGAGATGGCTTAAAAATTTATTAGGTATAAAAATATATGATTTAAGTAATCTTGAACCTAATACTGTAGTAATAACTTATGATTTGACACCTTCTGATACTGCCCAGCTTGATTTGGAAAACTGTGTAGGATTTATAACAGAAGTTGGTGGAAAAACTGCTCATTCGGCAATTATGGCAAGATCTCTTGAATTACCTGCAGTAGTTGGGGTAAAAGGTATTCTTAGTGAAGCTAAGGAAGGTGAAACAGTTATAATGGACGGGGAAGCTGGAGAACTGTTCCTTGCTCCTGAAGCCGAATTACAGTCTCAATATGAAACAAAAAGAGAAATATTGAAAAAAGAAAAGGAAGAACTGAAGAAATTAATTGGAGAAGAAGCTGTAACTACTGACGGAAGAAAAGTAGATATCTGGGGAAATATTGGAAGTCCTAATGATGTAGATGCTGTTATAGAATCAGGTGCGACAGGAATTGGACTTTATAGAACAGAATTCCTATTTATGAATTCAGATCATTTTCCGACAGAAGAAGAACAATATCAGGCATATAGGGTAGTTGCTGAGAAAATGAAAGGAAAACCTGTAACTATAAGAACAATGGATATAGGTGGAGATAAAGAACTTCCTTATCTTGATTTGCCAAAAGAATTAAATCCATTCCTTGGATACAGGGCAATAAGAATTTCATTGGAAAACAAGGATATGTTTAAAACACAGCTGAGAGCTATTTTGAGAGCTTCTCAATATGGTCAGATAAAAATAATGTATCCTATGATAAGTTCTATTAATGAAATTAGAAAAGCAAATGCTATTCTTGAAGAATGTAAAAAAGAATTAGATGAAATAGGAAAAATCTATGATAGAAATATAAAAGTTGGAATAATGGTTGAAACTCCTTCAACTGCAATTATTGCATATAAATTTGCTAAGGAAGTTGATTTCTTCTCTATAGGTACAAATGATTTGACACAGTATTTCCTTGCAGTAGACAGAGGAAATGAAATGGTATCGACATTGTATAACTCATTTAATCCTGCAGTATTGGAAGCAATACAGAAAGTAATCGATGCCGCACATGATGCAAACATAAATGTAAGTATGTGTGGAGAATTTGCCGGAGATAAGAAAGCAACAAAATTACTATTAGGTATGGGTCTTGATTCATTCAGTATGAGTGCTTCTTCAGGACTTCAGGTTAAAAAGATTATAAGAAATAGCAGCTATACAGATGCACAAAAATATAGAGATTTAGTATTACAACAAAATACACCGGAAGAAGTATTGGAACATTTACTACCATAGTGTGAAATAAAACTGCCTTAAAAAGGAAAAATCATATCAGATTTTCTATTTTTCCTACAAGGTAGTTTTATTGATATAGGAGGAAAGGAAATGGATGATAAGAAAGTATTAGTATTTTTAGTAAATGGATTTGAAGAAATAGAAGCAATGGCACCTATTGATCTGTTAAGAAGGGCAGGTATTATTGTAGATACTGTTTCCATTAATGAAGATAATCAGGTTACAAGTTCAAGAAAAATAAGAGTTCTGACAGATAAAACTATAGACGAAATAAATTTTGAAAATTATGAAATGATAGTTTTACCTGGTGGACCTGGAACAGAAAACTACATGAAATCTGAAAAACTTCTGGAAAAATTAAAGGAATTTTCAATAAATAGGAAACTGGGAGCTATATGTGCGGCTCCGACAATATTATCAGCATTGGGAATATTAAATGGGAAACAGGCAATATGCTTTCCTGCATGTGAACCTGATCTTATAAAAGACGGAGCTATTATTGTGAATCAGGATGTTGTTAAGGACAATAACATAATTACAAGCAGAGGAGCTGGAACAGCTATTGATTTTTCTTTGGCACTTATTGAAGAATTGTTAGGAAAAAATAAATCACATGAAATTAGAAAAGAAATCTTATACAAATAGTAAAAAATAAGAGAATACATATAAAAAAATACAAAAATAAACAAAATTCATACTTATAGAAATAACGATTAATAATTTATATAATAATAAAAAAACACACTATGGTGTGTTTTTTTATTATTATATATCTAATATATAGTATATCCAATTAAAAAATTAAAATAAAAATAACATTTTATAGAAAAAAGTAGTTGAAAAAATTCAGAAATAAGGTTAAACTATAGTGGTAAAAAAGTGGTAAATCGTGGTAAAAAGTGTAAAAAATAGGAAAAAAGATGTAAAATTAGGAATAACTAAGTAATCAGAGAAAATAAGAGAAAGAATCATAATAAAGGACGGAAGCTATGTTTATAGGAGAATTTTCCTGTAAGGTAGATAACAAAGGAAGGCTGATGATGCCCATAAAATTCAGGGAGTATTTGGAAAATGAGGAATTTGTTATTACCAGAGGACTTGACAACTGCATAAACCTTTTTCCAATTGAAAGATGGAGTGAACTTGAAGCCAGACTTAAGGAGCTAAAAATGACTAACAGCAAACACAGGGCTTATCAACGTTTTATATTATCAGCTGCCACAAAGCTTTCTCTTGATAATCAGGGTAGACTTAGTATACCTGCATCTTTGATGAAGTATTCGGAAATAGATAAAAATGCCATTGTAACCGGAAGTGATGACCGTATTGAAATATGGTCTGAAGAAAAATGGGAAAATTATATGAATGAAAAACTGGGAATAATTGAAGATATAGTTGATGAAATAGATTTCTAATAAAAATAGACTAAAATATATACAGTAAGTATGTCAGTCAGAAAGGAGCCTAAAGTGGAATATCATAAACCCGTTTTATTTGATGAAGTAATTGAAAATATAATAAGTGAAGAAGATTCTGTTTATGTAGACTGTACTTTAGGTGGCGGTGGACATACAGAGGGAATACTGGAAAAATCTTCAGAAGGTTCTAAAGTTATAGGTATAGATCAGGATAGGGAAGCAATAGATTTTTCTAAGAACCGACTGAAAAGTTATGGAAATAAACTTGGAATTTTTCAGGACAACTTTAGAAACCTTGATACTGTAATCTATCTGGCAGGATATGATAAAGTCGATAGAATACTTATGGATATAGGAGTTTCTTCAAATCAGCTGGATAATCTGGAAAGAGGATTTTCTTACAGATATGATGCAAAACTTGATATGCGAATGAATAGAAACCTCGAAATAAGTGCATATGAAGTAGTTAATGATTTTTCTGAAAAGGAAATAGCTGACATTATCTACAAGTATGGTGAAGAACCAAAGTCAAGAAAAATTGCTAAAAATATAGTAGAATATAGAAAAAATAAAAAAATAGAAACAACAATGGAACTATCTGAGATTGTAATAAAATCTATAGGAAAAAGTATGAAAAAACATCCATCAAAACGTACATTTCAGGCAATAAGAATATTTGTTAACAAGGAATTGGAAGTTTTGGAAGAAGCACTGGATAAAGCAATTAATTTATTAAAAGATAGAGGAAAGCTGCTTGTAATAACGTTTCATTCACTAGAAGACAGAATGGTGAAGGAAAAATTCAGGGAATATGAAAATCCTTGTTCATGTCCGCCGGAAATACCGGTTTGTATGTGTAACAAAAAAAGTTTAGGTAAAGTTATTACTAGAAAGCCTATAACAGCAAAGGAAAGTGAACTGAATGAAAATAACAGGGCACATTCAGCGAAATTAAGAATTTTTGAAAGGAAAGAAAACAGATAATTATGGATAGAAGAGATGTAAATAGAAAATTAAAAATAGTAGAATTTCAGAGCAATTATAGTCCTGTAGCTCCTCAATATGAATATTCAGGAAATATAATCAGGGAAAAAAATGATGTAGCAATTGCAAATGGAAATAAAATAGCATTAGTCTTAATTTATATTGCAGTTTTTATACTTGCGGCAATGACAAAAATGTATGTTACATATGAAATAGGAAATTTAGGAGCAAAAAAGAATACACTGGAAACTCAGTTGAAAGAAATTAAGACTGAAGTAGAAGCTCTGGACTATAATCTTATAAAAAATTATAATATGAAAAGAGCGGAAGAAAAAGCAAGGGATTTAGGTTTTGAAACAATTGATAACATAAGATATATCAATATAAAATAATAAATTTTAAATGTAATTTTTATACTATTATACTTCTGTTGGATCAACCTTAAATTATAAATTTCTTTATTAAATAAAGATAAATTTATAAATAATTTATGGTTGATTTTTTATTGATACAAAACTAAAAAATATATATAAGAAAAAGTTATATTATATTGGAATACCTAATATTACTATTGACAAAAGGATAGAAGAGTGATAAACTTTAAAAATGACTTATGAGTCATGAAAGAAAAAAAGTAATAGAGCTATGGCAAATTGTGAAAAATATGCTATAATTAAAGTAGAAAAAAATTTTGCGTCAAAGGAGGTATAGTCTTGGCAGATGAAGTTTTAAAGAAGATACAGGAAGCCGAAAAAGAGGCAGATGAAATTATTTTCAGTGCCAATGAGAGTGCAAAAAAAATACTCAAGGATATGGAACTGAAAATAAAAAGCAACAATGAAAAAGTAATTTCCGATGTCAATCAGGAGTCGGAAAAACTGAAAAACGAAGTAGTCAAAGATGCCGACAATGCTGTAAATATTCTTCTGAAAAAAGAGGAAGGATATATTAACAACATACTGAATATTGATGAAGCTAGAATTGATGAAGTCGTGAAATTATTAGCAGAGAGGATAGTGAGATAATGGCAATAGTTAAAATGAGCAAATTTAATCTGATTGCTTTCGAGTCTCAAAAATCTAAACTTTTAAAGAATCTTCAAAAATTTAGAGAAGTCAGCTTTATTGATATTGCCTTGGAAGAAGATGTAAACACCAATGAAGAAAAAATAGTAAAAAAAGTTGTAAACAACGAGGATTTAACACGTATTGATGAAAGACTCAATGGAGTGGAAAATGCGATATCCCTTGTTAGAAAATATCATGTGTCTAAAAAGGGATTAAAGGCAATGATGGCAGGAAATGACAACTATACTTTTGAAGAACTGTCTAAAAAAATAGAAACATATGACTGGAAGAAAACCTATCTTGATTTGAAAAAGCTGGGAGCAAAGCTGAATCAGCTGAACAGTGAAATTTCAAAGAAATATACTGAGATAGAGCATATTTCTCTGTGGAAAAAGCTGGATATAAATCCTGCAGATTTGAAAAAGCTTAAAAGAGTGACAGGATATCTCGGAACAGTTCCTGTAAAAATGAAAAATACATTCATAGACAGAATAAGTGAACTGGACAGGACATATTATGAAGAGCTTAATGAAACAAAGGAAGACATGTACTATCTTGTTATATCTGATAATGGAAATGATGAAAAAGCTAAGCTTAATGACGCATTCAGAGCAGGAAGCTTTTCAGTTACAGATTTGAATATAGATGGAATTCCTTCAGATTATATGAAACGGTTTAAAGAAGAAATTGAAGAATTGAGAAACGAAAAGAAACAGATAAAAGAGGAAATTAAGAAATATGACAATGAGCTGGGAGATTTGGAAGCAGTTTATGAATATTTAAAAAATAAGAAACTGAGAATAACTGAATCTGAAAAATTAGCTGAGACAAAAAATACTTGTATCATTAATGGATGGATTCCTTCAGACAAAAAAGAAGCATTTGAAAATGCAGTTAAAGAAGTCACAGGTGAAAATTATTATGTGAAATTTGAGGAAGCGGAGAAAGATGATGCTGAAGTACCGATAAAACTTAAAAATAACAGAATAGTTACTGCTTTTGAAAGCCTGACAGGAATGTACGCTTATCCAAAATACAATGAAATAGATCCTACTCCTCTGCTTACACCTTTCTACATAGCATTCTTTGGAATGATGGGAGCAGATGCAGGATATGGACTTGTATTACTGCTTGGAACTTTGTTTGTACTGAAATTTTTCAATCTTAATAAAAAGATGAGATTATTTGTAGAATTTTTCTTTTATTTAAGTTTTTCAGTAATTATCTGGGGAGTATTGTATGGTTCATACTTTGGATTGGAAATTCCTGGAATGTGGCGATGGGTAAATCCGTCAACTGAGTTCCAAAAATTGTTAATTCTATCCGTAGCATTTGGATTAATACATTTATTCTTTGGTTTGGCAATAAAAGCTTATATGAATTTCAGAGATGGTAAGCCTTTAGATGCACTTTATGATGTAGGTTTCTGGTATATGGCACTTGCCGGTGGAATTTTGTTCCTACTATTTAAAATGTTAAAATTGTCACCTTCTATTGCAAATATATCAATGTGGGTAATGATTGTAGGAATGGTCGGAATTGTATTAACTGGTGGAAGAGAAGCCAAAAGCATAGGAGGAAAAATAGGAGGAGGACTTTACAGTCTATACGGAATTTCAAGTTATGTAGGAGATTTTGTATCCTATTCGAGACTTATGGCATTAGGACTTGCAGGTGGATTTATTGCACAGGCTATGAATATAATTGCGGGAATGCTAGGTGGAAACTTGATAGGACTTATATTTGTCCCTGTTATATTTGTTTTAGGACATTTATTTAATATGTTCCTGTCATTTCTGGGTGCATATGTGCATACTTCAAGACTTATGTATGTAGAATTTTTTGGTAAGTTCTATGAAGGTGGAGGAAAACCATTTAAAGATTTCAGAACAGAAAGTAAATATATAAATTTGGATGACTAAAAAACAATAAAAGATTTAAATTTATATTGTAAAATCAAATTAATAAAAAAATATAAAAAACTATATAATTTTTAGGAGGAAAAAGATGAATATGTCAACATTATTTGCGCAGTATGGTGGAGTTTTATTCGCTACTTTAGGAGCAGCAGTAGCAGTATTTTTATCAGGTGTAGGATCAGCAAAGGGAGTTGGAATGGTTGGAGAAGTTGCAGCAGGACTTATGGCTGAAGAGCCTGAAAAATTTGGTAAATCATTAGTATTACAGTTATTGCCAGGTACACAAGGACTATATGGATTTGTTATAGGACTTCTTGTATTCTTTAAACTTAAAATGAACATGCCTTTTGCTGATGGATTTTATTTATTTGTTGCATGTCTTCCTATTGCAATAGCAGGATATGGATCAGCAATATTCCAGGGAAGAGTTGCTGCTTCAGGTATAAGCTTATTGGCTAAAAATGAAGAACAGTCTACAAAAGGAATAGTTTACGCAGTAATGGTTGAAACTTATGCATTATTGGCATTCGTTATATCTATGATCATGGTATTGCTAGGAGTTCAGTAAAATTTGAGTTAAGGATGTGAAATAATGTCTAGTTTGGATAACTTAACAGCAAAAATATTAAATGATGCTAAGGAAAAAGCTGCAGAAATTGTAAAAATTGCAGAAGTTCAGGCTGAAGAAAAATTTAATTCAAGCCTGAAAAAGATTGATTCCAGAAAGGAAGATATACTTGAGGCTGCAGCAAAAGAAAGAGAATTAATATCAGAGAGAATAAAAGCAAGTGCCGGACTTAAAGCAAGAAATGAAAAATTGAAGGCTAAACAGGCGGTAATTGAAAAAGTTATAGGAAAATTAAAAGACAGGCTTGTTAATTTAAATGAAGATGAATATATGGACTATTTGAGAAAGAATATAGATACAGCTTCATTTAATGAAAATAAAAAGCTGATTGTAAAAAAAGAATATATTGGTAGAGTCAAGAATGAATTTCCTGGAATAAATATATCAGAAGATGATTTCGTTTCTTCAGGATTTGTTATTGAAGAAAATGGAATACAGGAAAATTATACTTTTGAAGTGAAGCTTGACTTTATGAGAGATGAATTGGAAGTTGAGATTTCAAAACTTCTCTTTTCATAATATCCATATAGTAAGGGAGAAAGTACATGAATAGAATGGATTACGGACGAAGCGTCGTAACTGTCAGAGTTTTGGAAAAGAGACTTCTGACTAAAAACAGGCTTGAAAGAATGATTGAAGCCGGGTCTCCCGACGATGTACTGAAACAGCTGGGAGAAACGGAATACTCTCACAATATGGCTGATATAAAAGATAGCAGAAGTTATGAAAAAATATTGAGAAGAGAAACTGAAAGAGTGTTTTCCCTTGTAAGGGAAATGAGTAATGACAGTGAAATCGTAGATATTCTTTCAATTAAATATGATTATCATAATTTAAAAGTATTATTGAAAAGCAAGCTTTCAGGGAAGGATTTTACAGATCTGCTCATGGATGCAGGTACTGTAAAGGCTTCCAGACTGAAACAGAAATTTGAAATACAGAATTATGAAGATCTGCCTGAAGAATTTATTGAGGCAATTAATGAAGTGGAAAAGGATTTTGCTGAAAATGCCGATCCTCAGAAAATTGATCTGATAGTGGATAAATATTACTATAAACATCTATCAAAAATTGCATCAAAAATAGATGTGGAAATAATGAGGGATTATGTTTCAGGGCTTATCGACTTTCAGAATATAATTACTTTATTAAGAGTTAAAAAGCAGAACAGGGATTTAAAATTTCTGGAAAGTGTGATACATGAAGGAGGAAACATACCAAAGGATAAAATAGTAGTTTCCTTGAATGATACTCCTGAAATGATAGCCAATAAATTCAGAAAAGAAAAGATAGGAACATATCTGACAGCAGGAATAGAAGCATTTGAAAATACAGGAAGACTGTCTGAGCTTGAAAGAATTTCAGATAACTACCTGATGGCGCTAAACAGGGAATCTAAATATGTTGTATTTGGACCGGAACCTTTATTTACTTATCTTGTGGCAAAAGAAAGAGAAATAAATGCCATAAGAATGATAATGGTTGGGAAAATCAACAGTCTGAACTCTGACAGAATAAAAGAAAGGTTGCGTGATACTTATGCATAAGATAGGTGTAGTCGGAGATAAGGATTCGATTTTAGCTTTCAAGGCATTAGGAGTGGATGTCTATCCTGTTGTAAGTAAAGAAGAAGCAAGAAAAACTATAGATACCTTGGCAAATGAAAATTATGGAATTATATTTGTAACTGAACCAGTTGCTGCCCTTGTGGAAGAAACAGTGGAAAGATATAACAGGGAGCTCTTACCTGCGATTATCCTTATACCGAATAACCAGGGAAGTTCAGGAATAGGAATTCAGAAAATAAATGATTACGTAGAAAAAGCCATAGGTTCAAATATATTTTAAAGAAAAACAGCAAAATAAAACTTCGAAAACTTTGAAGAAAGAAGGAGATGTTCATTGAAAGTAGGAAAAATTATAAAAGTATCGGGACCTCTTGTTGTAGCAGAAGGAATGGATGAAGCAAATGTATACGACGTTGTACAGGTTTCCGATAATAAATTGATAGGGGAAATAATAGAAATGAGAGGAGACCGGGCTTCTATACAGGTTTATGAAGAAACGGTAGGAATCGGACCAGGAGAGCCAGTTTATTCTACAGGTGAACCTCTAAGTGTTGAATTAGGACCGGGACTTCTTGAAGCAATGTTTGATGGTATACAGAGACCATTAAAAGAATTTCAGGAAGTTGCAGGAGATTATTTAAATAAAGGGGTAGCAGTACCTTCATTAAACAGGGAAACAAAATGGGACTTTGAGCCTGTTGTAAGTGCAGGGGAAAAGGTTGAAGCCGGAGACATAATAGGAACAGTTCAGGAAACTTCAGTTATAAGCCATAAAATCATGATTCCTTTAGGAGTTGAAGGGACACTGAAATCAATAGAAAAAGGAAGCTTTACTGTTACAGATACAGTTGCTGTAGTAGAAACTGCAAATGGTGATGTAAATATACAGCTTATGCAGAAATGGCCTGTACGTAGAGGAAGAAAATATAAGCAGAAATTGAATCCTGAAGCTCCACTAGTAACAGGGCAAAGAGTAATAGACACATTCTTCCCTGTAACTAAAGGTGGAACTGCTTGCGTTCCAGGACCGTTTGGATCTGGAAAGACTGTCGTTCAGCACCAACTGGCAAAATGGGCAGATGCACAGATAATAGTATATGTAGGTTGTGGAGAGCGTGGAAACGAAATGACAGATGTTCTTATGGAATTCCCGGAAATAATAGATCCAAATACAGGACAGTCTCTGATGAAGAGAACTGTACTTATAGCAAATACTTCAAATATGCCGGTTGCAGCAAGGGAAGCAAGTATATATACAGGAATAACTATTGCAGAATACTTTAGGGATATGGGATATTCAGTAGCGATAATGGCAGATTCCACATCAAGATGGGCAGAAGCACTTCGTGAAATGTCAGGACGTCTGGAAGAAATGCCGGGGGATGAAGGATATCCGGCTTACCTTGGATCAAGAGCGGCTGACTTCTATGAAAGATCAGGAAAGGTAATATGCCTTGGAAAAGATGGAAGAGAAGGAGCATTGACAGTAATCGGAGCAGTATCACCTCCAGGAGGGGATATTTCTGAACCGGTATCACAGGCTACTCTTAGAATAGTTAAAGTATTCTGGGGACTTGATGCAAACCTTGCATATAGAAGACACTTCCCGGCTATTAACTGGCTGAACTCATATTCATTGTATCAGACAAAAGTAGACAGCTGGATGGATGTAAATGTAGGTCCTGAATTTTCTCAAAACAGAAAAAGAGCAATGGCTCTGTTACAGGAAGAATCAAGCCTACAGGAAATAGTAAGACTGGTAGGAAGAGATACACTGTCAGAAAAAGATCAGCTTAAACTGGAAGTTGCAAAGTCAATAAGGGAAGATTATCTGCAACAGAACGCCTTCATGGAATCAGATACATATACTTCACTTACAAAGCAGGATAAAATGCTTCAGCTAGTTCTTAAATTCTTTGATGAAGGAAATAGAGGACTTGAGTCAGGTGCATATCTGAAAGAAATTTCTGAACTTCCTGTAAGGGAAAAAATTGCAAGGGCAAAATATATGCCTGAAAGTGATTTGGATAAAATGAATGATATTTTAAATGAAATCGAAAATGAAGTAGATAACCTTATAAACAAAGGAGGTTCATTAGATGCTTAAGGAATACAGAACAGTCAGTGAAATAGTAGGTCCTTTGATGGTTGTTGAAGGTGTTGAAGGTGTAAAATATGAGGAACTTGTAGAAATAGAAATTCAGACAGGAGAACTTAGACGTGGAAGGGTTCTGGAAGTTAATGGAGATAAAGCGATGGTTCAGCTGTTTGAAAGTTCTGCAGGAATAAACTTAAAAAATTCAAAAGTAAGATTTTTAGGAAAACCTTTATCATTAGGGGTTTCTGAAGATATGATAGGAAGAATATTTGATGGATTGGGAAGACCAAAAGATAACGGACCAAAAATAATACCTGAACAAAGTTTGGATATAAACGGAGTGGCAATAAACCCAGTTGCGAGGGATTACCCTTCAGAATTTATTCAAACTGGAGTATCAGCAATTGATGGACTTAATACACTTGTTAGAGGACAGAAACTGCCTATATTCTCAGGATCAGGACTTCCTCACGCTGAACTTGCGGCTCAGATAGCAAGACAGGCAAGAGTATTAAACTCAGAATCAAAATTTGCGGTAGTGTTTGGAGCAATAGGGATAACATTTGAGGAAGCACAGTTCTTTATTGATGACTTTACAAAGACAGGTGCGATTGACAGGGCGGTATTATTTATGAACCTTGCAGATGACCCTGCAATAGAGAGAATAGCTACACCGAGAATGGCTCTTACATGTGCTGAATATTTGGCATTTGAAAAGGGAATGCACGTACTGGTTATACTTACAGACCTTACTAACTACTGTGAAGCTCTTCGTGAAGTGTCAGCAGCCAGAAAAGAAGTTCCTGGAAGACGTGGATACCCAGGATATCTGTATACCGACTTGTCTACAATTTATGAAAGAGCAGGAAGAATAAAAGGTAGGGAAGGATCTATAACTCAGATTCCTATACTTACAATGCCTGAAGATGATAAGACACACCCAATTCCTGACTTGACAGGATACATAACAGAAGGACAGATTATACTTTCAAGAGATTTATATAAACAGAATCTGATGCCTCCTATAGATGTACTGCCTTCACTTTCGAGATTGAAGGATAAAGGGATAGGAAAAGGTAAAACAAGAGAAGACCATGCGGATACAATGAACCAGCTGTTTGCAGCCTATGCTACAGGAAAAGAGGCAAAAGAACTGGCAGTAATATTGGGAGAATCAGCATTATCTGATACAGATAAGGCTTTCGTAAAATTTACTACAGCTTTTGAAGACCAATATGTGGCACAAGGATTTGAAAAGAACAGAAATATTGAGGAAACATTGAAATTAGGATGGGAATTGCTAAAAATATTGCCAAGAACAGAGTTGAAAAGAATAAGGGATGAATATCTGGAAAAATATTTACCTGCAGGAGATGAATAGTTATGGCGAAGTTGAATGTAAATCCTACCCGTATGGAGCTTTCAAGACTTAAAATAAGACTTAAGACAGCAGTAAGAGGGCATAAATTACTAAAAGATAAACAGGACGAATTAATGCGTCAGTTTATTGATATGATAAAGAAAAATAAGAAATTACGTGAAAAAGTTGAAGAAATGTTACAGAATTCCTTCAAGGATTTCCTTTTATCAAGAGGAGTAATGTCTGATGAAATGCTTGAAAACGCCATTGCATATCCTAAAGAAAAAATAGGAGTGGAAGTTAAAAAGAAGAATATAATGAGCGTTAATGTACCTCAGATGACTTTTGTCAGGGAAAATGAGGGAAATCAGGGAATGATATATCCTTATGGATATGCACAGACATCTGCAGATCTGGATGATGCAATTGATGGACTGAACAGTGTTATGGATAATCTGCTTGAGCTGGCCGAAGTGGAAAAAGCCTGTCAGCTTATGGCAGATGAAGTTGAAAAGACAAGACGGCGTGTAAATGCATTGGAATACATGACAATACCGCAGCTTCAGGAAACAATAAGATTTATTCAGATGAAACTTGATGAAAATGAACGTGGAAGCATAACAAGGCTTATGAAGGTTAAGGATATGATGTCCAAAAAGGAAGCATAGAAAAATAAGGAAAAGTCATGGGACTTTCTTAATAGTATTAGTTTATAATATATTACTACTGAAGGATATTTGTAAATATATTATAGGACTTTATTTTAAGGAGTTTCATGATTTTTTTATTTTAATAATTATTAAATAATATATACTTGAAAATTAAAATAAAATAAGTTATAATGAAAATGGAGGGGATAAGATGCCAGTTATAGCGAGGTTTTATGGTATAGTTATTAAAATGTATTTTAGGGAAAGTGAACATAATCCACCACATTTTCATTGTATTTACGGAGAATATGTCGGAGTAATTAGAATTGATACACTTGAAATGATAGAAGGAGATCTGCCCAATAAAGCATTGAACTTAGTGAAAGAATGGGGAGAAAAATATAGAACTGAATTGATTAAAATGTGGGATACTCAACAATTCTTTGAATTGCCATCATTGATATAAGGGAGGAAATTCTTATGTTTTATAAAATAAAAAACGTTAATCTTTTATCTGAATATACTTTGCTTATAGAATTTCAAAATAATGTAAAAAAAATATACGATGTAAGACCATTAATTGAAAAATATTCTTCTTTTAAAGATTTGATAAATATAAAGGGACTATTTAAGCAGGTTAAAATAGATAAAGGTGGATATGGTATAAGTTGGAATGATAATATAGATTTATCATGTAATACTCTTTGGAATGAAGGAAGATTAATCTGAAATATTGAAATCAGATATAAAAGTATGCCTTAATAAAACTTAGCATACTTTTTATTTTATTCAAAATTACTGGATAAAAATGAAGAAATAATGTAAAATTGAGTGTGTTAAATACAAAGTGATTATCATATAATTACATGAGGAGGAAAATATGAAAAGAAAAGTTGATGTACTGGAATATTCAGGTAAAATTATGAAGGCGTTGTCAAAAGGGGTACTTCTTACGGTAAAGGGAGATGAAAAGGTAAATAGCATGGTTATAAGCTGGGGAGCTTTGGCAATAGAATGGAATAAGCCAATTTTTATTACTTATGTAAGGGAAAATAGATATACAAAACCAATTTTAGATAAAACAATGGAATTTATGGTAAATATCCCTTTGGAAAAAATGGATCCTAAAATATTTTCAATATGTGGAATGAAAAGTGGGAGAAATATTGATAAAGTAAAAGAAGCAGGAATGACATTAGTAGAGCCTGAAGCTGTTTCTGTACCGGCTATAAAGGAATTGCCAATTACATTGGAATGTAAGGTTCTGTATAAGAAAACACAGGAACTGAAAGATTTGCCTGAAGAAATAGTGAGTAGAAATTATCCTCAGGATATAGATGGATATGCAGTTGGTTCAAATAGAGATCCGCATACTGCATATTATGGAGAAATAGTAGCAGCTTATATAATTGAGGATTAAAATGTGATATAATAAAAGAACTGAAAATAATTATAAATATTCATATGATAGATTTGAATTTGAAAATAGTCCAATAGAAAAGAATATGAATTTATATTATAAATAAAAATTATGGAGGATAAATAAATGGTAAAATTACTTGCAATAGATATGGATGGGACACTTTTAAGCGACAAAAAACATATTGCAGAAGCACAGAAAAAAGCAATTAGAGATGCGATAAAGGCAGGAGTGCATGTTGTTCTGTGCACAGGGAGGCCTCTTATAGGTGTACTTCCTTTTTATGAAGAACTGGCACTGGAAGACAGGAAAGGATATGCAATTGTAAATAATGGCTGTGCTATACATAATACGGAAGACTGGAGCATTGTAGACTATGAAATGTTGCCAAAGGAAGAGCTGGAATATTTATACAGTTTTACAAAGGAGTTTGAAGAAGTAAATTTTACATTATTTGATGATGATAATTATTTATGTATAGGAAAACCTAATAAATATACAGAAAAGGATGGAGAATTTGTATTTACGAAAATAAAAGAAGTTTCAATGGAAGAAATTTTAAATGGGGAATATAGAATATATAAAACAATGTATGTAGGAGCGCCTAAAAATATAGATGAAATTCAGGAAAAATATGGAAATAAATTATGTGAAAAGTATAATGGAATAAGGAGTCAGGTAAGCATTTATGAAACAATGCCTTACAATGCTGATAAAAGTTTGGCAGTAAAGAGACTGGCAGAGAGGCTGGGAATTAAAAGGGAAGAAGTAATGGCAATGGGAGATGGAAAAAATGATGTTGAAATGCTCAAATATGCAGGAGTAAGTGTTGCTATGGGAAACTCCACTGAGGATGCATTGAAGGCTGCAAAGTTTGTCACAGATACAAATGAAAATGATGGAGTGGCTAAAGCCATTGAGAAATATATACTTGGGAAATAAATTTAATAAGTATTTCTATAAATTACTTAATAGAAATACTGAAAATATTGGAATATTGTTAAAAATTGTCAGAAATGGCAATTTTTTTTTGAAATATACTTGACAAAAATCGATTACTGTTGTAAACTATTAATATAAGTTACAATTGTAAACGATTTATAAAAAGGAATTTTTTAAATTTAATATGCTATAAGAGAGAAAAATCAGAATAGGAGGGAATATGGAGGAAAACAGCAACTGTCACATAACAGGGGCAGAATGGGAAATAATGAGGGTTGTGTGGGCTAATGAGGAAGTCACGAGTAAGTTTGTTTCTGAAGTTTTAGGAGAGAAAATGAACTGGAAACACGCAACAGTAAAAACACTGTTAAACAGACTTTTAGAAAAAAATGTTCTTAAAAAAAGGGAAAAAGGTAATAAATATATTTACTACACTGAATATAATGAACAGGAAATCGCAAAAGAGTATGTAATGGAAACCTTTAACAGGATATGCAGGACAAAAGTGGGACACATGATAACGGAACTGATAAAAAATAATATGCTCAGTTTTGATGATCTTGACAATATAAACAGGGCAGTTGAAGAAAAAAGAAAGGCAGCTGTGAAAAAGATTCCATGTAATTGTCTGCCGGGACAATGCAACTGTCCTGAACACCAGCATGAAAAGAAAAAGCGGGTATGCTGTTCAGAATAATAAATATTATAAATTAAGAAGACAAATAATGGAGGCGGAAAAATGAAAAACAGTACTTTTAATGTAACAGGTATGAGCTGTGCATCCTGTGCCAGAACAGTGGAAAATGCACTTAATAAGAATGAAGATATAAAGGCAAGTGTAAATATTGCCACTGAAAAAGTTAATATTGAATATGATGAAAATAAGTATAATTTTGAAAAAATAAAGAAAATAGTTGAAAATTCTGGATATGGTTTAGTTGAAACACTGAGTGAAGAAGAAAAAATGCAGATGTATGAAGATAAGATAAAAAGTCTTAGAAATAAACTTATTCTGGCTGCGGTATTTGCCATTCCATTAATGTATATTTCAATGGGCCATATGATGGGAATACATCTGCCGGATATTGTAAATCCTAAGAAAAATGCGGCTATTTATTCGATAGTGCAACTATTACTTACAATACCTGTAGTTTATGCAGGAAAGGATTTTTTTATTCATGGATTTAAAAATCTTGTAAGAAAATCTCCAACTATGGATTCACTGATTGCGATGGGGGCTTCAGCAGCAATTATTTACAGCCTGTATGCCACATATATGACAATAACTGTAGATCCGGAATATCATATGAATCTGTATTTTGAGTCTGCCGGGACTATTATAACATTGATTCTGCTTGGAAAACTTCTGGAAGCAAGAACAAAAGGGCAGACTTCTTCAGCAATAAAAAAACTTATAGGATTACAGCCAAAAAAGGCTAAAATCATTGAAAATGGTGTAGAAAAGGAAGTTCTGATAGAAAATATAAAAGTAGGGGATATAATTGTAGTAAAACCTGGTGAAAAAATAGCTGTGGATGGAAAAATTGTAAATGGAAATACTTCAGTGGATGAGTCAATGATAACCGGAGAAAGCATTCCTGTAAGTAAAAATATCGGTGACAAGGTTATCGGGGGAAGTATAAATAAAAATGGAAGCATACAGTTTGAAGCAACAGAAATAGGGAAAGATACTGTACTTTCACAAATAATAAAATTAGTGGAGGAAGCACAGGGTTCAAAAGCTCCAATTTCAAGAATGGCAGATATTGTGGCAGGATATTTTGTACCGATTGTTATAATGATTGCCACTATTACAGGAATAGTATGGTTTATAAGCGGTTCAGGACTGACAGCGGCACTCACCTTTTTCATATCTGTTCTTGTAATAGCGTGTCCATGTGCATTAGGACTTGCAACTCCTACATCAATAATGGTAGGTACAGGAAAAGGTGCTGAAAATGGAATACTTATAAAAAGTGGGGAAGCTCTTGAAACTGCCCATAAAATAAAAACAGTTGTGCTGGATAAGACGGGGACAATAACAAAAGGAAAGCCTGTTCTTACAGATTTGAAAGTGTATAATAATTTTGACGAAAATGAGATTTTACAATTGGCTGCAAGTGCTGAAAATAATTCGGAACATCCTTTGGCTGAGGCAATTGTAAACGGTGCAAAAGAAAGAAATGTTGAATTTAAGCAATATGACAAATTCAGGGCAATGCCTGGGTATGGAATAAGAGCTGTGATTAATGAAAAGGAAATCCAAATAGGAAACCGTAAATTGATGGCTTCAAGAAAAATCGGTACAGAAGTTGCCGAAAAAGATTATGAAATATTGTCAAATGAAGGAAAAACTCCTATGTTCATATCTGTGAATAACGAACTTGCAGGATTGATAGCTGTAGCAGATGTGGTTAAGGAAACAAGTAAAGAAGCGGTAGAAAAAATGCATAAGCTTGGCCTGAGGGTAATAATGCTGACAGGAGACAATGAAAAGACTGCAAAATATATAGCAAAGGAAGTAGGAATAGACAGGGTAATAGCTGAAATACTCCCATTCCAGAAATCGGAAGAAGTGAAAAAACTTCAGGAAGCAGGAGAATTTGTAGCCATGGTCGGTGACGGAATAAATGATTCACCGGCATTGGCTCAGGCAAATGTGGGAATTGCAATAGGAAGTGGAACAGATGTGGCAATAGAATCTGCTGATATAGTTCTTATAAGAAACGATCTTAATGATGTGGCAGGAGCAATAGCATTAAGTAAAGCAACAATTACCAACATTAAGGAAAATTTATTCTGGGCATTTTTCTATAATGTAATAGGAATACCTTTTGCAGCCGGAATATTTTATGCATTTTTCAATGGACCTAAACTTGACCCTATGATTGCAGCATTTGCAATGTCATTAAGCTCAGTATCAGTACTTATGAATGCGTTAAGATTGAAATTTTTTAAAGTGAAGGATTAGGAAAATAGCACATAAAAGCTTTTATTTTTTAAAAAATTGTGGTAAAATTGAAAAATGAAAATTTATAAAAGAAAATTTTCAAATTTATTATTATTTTAGGAGGAAATTCAGATGAAAAAAATTATGAGAGGTGTACTGTTATTCGGTATGTTAGGAGGCATGTTACTGTCATGCGGAAATAAGAAGGAAGAAAAGGGTTCTCAGACTCAGGCTCAGACAAAGAGCGAAGAAAAGGTTTTTAAGATTGGAATAGGACAGATTGTGGATCATCCGGCTTTAAATGATGCAAAACAGGGATTCAAGGATGCTTTAAATAAGGCAGGAGTTAAAGCGGAATTTGAAGAAACGGTGGCTAATGGTGAAATGGCAACACAGACATTGCAGATGCAGCAGTTTTTAAAAAGTAAAAAGGATTTAGTTTATGCTATTACAACACCAACATCACAGGCGGCAAAAAGTCAGATTACAGATATACCTTTAGTTATTGCTGCAGTTACTGATCCAAAAGGTGCAGGACTTGTTGGAATTCCAAATATAACAGGAACAAGTGGAGCTGCTCCTACAAAAGAAAATCTTGAGATGATGAGAAAGGTATTTCCGGATGCAAAGAAAATTGGAATAATTTATAATTCATCTGAACAGAACTCGGTATCAGAAGTAAAGACTTTAAATGAACTGGCTAAAAATTATGGTTTTGAAGTTGTGGAAAAGGCTGTAACTAATGGAACAGAACTTGTATCAGCGGCAAATATTCTTGTGAAGGATATAGATTTGTATTATGCTATACAGGACAACACAGTGTCTTCTTATTTCCCAACATTGCTTGAAATAACTGATAAACATAAAATACCTGTATTCGCTACAAATAATGTTTATACAAATCGTGGAGGACTTATTTCTCAAGGGGCAACTGACTATGAAATAGGTTATAGGGCAGGAGAAATAGCTATAGAAATTTTAAAGAATGGAAAAAAACCGAGTGAAATTCCTATAGAAACAATAAAAAATTTGAAAATTGAAATAAATAGAAAAAACATGGAAATGCTTGGAATAAAAATACCTGAGGATGTGTTGAAAGAGGCAATATTTACAGAAGATAAAAAATAGAAAACTGTGAGAAAAGATAAAAAACTATATTTATTTGGTTACTAAAAATACACTGATATAGACAGTTATCTATAAAGAAATATTTGTTTTGAGAATGAAAAAATATAAATAATATAAACAAAAACTATATTTACTCGTTTATTAAAATTACACTGATATAAAACAGTCATTCATTAAGAAAAAGTCAAAAAAGTTAACTTTTTCTAAATTCATTTCCTGTTTTATATTGTGAAATTTTAAATAACTTGAAAATATAGTTTTTTTGTTTTCAAATTTTCTTTTTGAAACAAGAAATTTCAAAAATATAGTTTAGTCTTATATTGTGGAATTTAACATAACTCAAAAAATATAGTTTTTAGATACTAGATTTCAAGAGAAGAATCATGTATCTGTTTAACTTTGCTTTTAACTTTGTTATTTAATTCATCTTTCATTTTTTCCATAATGTTCTGTTTTCCTATGATGGAACCGTTTTTACTGTTTCTGTATTCAGAAGGGACATTTCCTGTATATGTAATTTCTTCAATGGAATTTTTGTAATTTACGGAATCTTTATAGTTTTTGTTCATATTTCCTTTTACGAAAATTGAAAATTCTATTTCTGCATATTCATCAGATTTAACGGTATTTTTAGTAAAATATACTGTATTATATATAGTTTCACCTTTTTCGTTAACTTTATTTGTATTTACTATTTTAGATAAATTTTCTATTTTCACAGGAGAATTTACAATATTGTATTTTGTATTTTCCCAGTATTCAATAACAATATCAGGCTGTCCGCTAAAATTCTGTGTTCCTATATCTTTCATATATGAATTTACAATACGATTGAATTCATATGAATTACTTACAATTTTATATCTTACTTTTCCCATTTCATTATATTTTTTTATCAGTTCATCTGTATTTTTATATCCTGGAACAAATTTCTGAGCTTTTTTGAAATATGACACAGCCTGCCTGTAATCTTTTCTTTTGATGTTATTTCCCTTGTTAACGATTTGAGCTCCAAGATTATAGTTAATTTCAGCATCTTTTAAATCGGCATTTTTTTTACTGTTGTCACGATTTTTCCTATACATTCCTATATAATTGGAATTTAGTTCGAAGGCACTGTTGTAGGATTTTTCTGCAATTCTGTATGCTCCTTCTTTTTCAGCCTGCATAGCAAGTTTTATATAGTTGTCTGCTTTTGTATTTACTGTTATGTTTCCAATTTTCTGGTAGTAGTGTGCATTTTTAGGATAAAATCTGTAGTCAAGCATATCAATAATTATATATGCATTTTCATAATCTTTTGTTGTTGTTTCTTCATTAAATCTATTAAGAATGATATTTTGATATCTATTATGGAATTCTTCAACATTATCAGTATATTTTGAATATGAAGTGACTGCAATATCAAGAAATCTCTTTACTGAAGCATAATGGGAATAATTTAATTTTTTTTCAGCAGTTTTAAAATAAAGTTCTGACAACGTTCTATATGCTTCCTTTTCAATTTTTATATAATTTTCCTTACTAAAACTGTAAGTATGTTTATTTTGTGCATAAAAGGCATCCTTAATAATGCTTTCAAGATATTTCTGATTTAGAAATGTATCTTCATTGTTTTTAGAAAATTCATGATTAAAGACTCTTATAATGGAATCTTTAGCATTACTGAAAAAATCTTCAGGATTATTTTTCTCAGGGAAATCAGTGAAATTTTGTGCATAGCTTCTCGTATCAAGAAGAGTATAAATTTTGAATAATTTTAAATTAGCATGAATTTTTTCAGTATCAGTACCATTTTCAGCAAGATTTTTATAATGATTTATTATATTTAAAAATTTCTCTGAAATATTTTCCCTGTCTTTAGGCTTAATGGAGCTTAGTTTTTTATTATGGGTATCAAAGTACTCCAGAGTGATTTCAATACTTTTTATGTAGTTTCCTTTCTTATATTCAGTTTCAGCTTTTTCTAAAGCACATGAAACAATAAAAATAGTAAAAATACAGAATAAAACAGTTCTTTTCAAGTGATTTAACATAGTATCATATCCTTTCAATCTAATAGTGTTAATGATTTTTCATTTATAGAATTTTTGAATGGAGAATTTAAGAGATATTTGATTAAATTTATTATAGCTAAAAAAAATTAAAGAAAAATGAGAAAAAATAGAGTAAATGAGAAAAAAATTTTATTTTGGAAAAAAACGTGATATAATAATAAATAAAAATTAGAATTAAGGAGGAAGTATAGAAAAATAAAAGAAATTGTTTCAAAGTGAAGTTTTCAGATAAAAGTAATTTTTAAATTAGGTGATATTTAGAAATATGAAATTTAAGCAGTTTCAAAATATTTTATATATGTAGGAAAATGAGTAATAAAATAAAAAATATAGCAATTATAGCCCATGTCGATCATGGTAAGACAACTCTGGTGGATGCTCTGCTGAAACAGTCAGGAACATTTGCCGCACATGAAAAAGTGGAAGAAAGAATTATGGACAGTGATGATCTGGAAAGGGAAAGAGGAATAACTATCTTTTCAAAAAATGCATCCCTTCACTATGAAGGTTACAAGATAAATGTAGTTGATACTCCAGGGCATGCCGATTTTGGTGGGGAAGTACAGAGAATATTGAAAATGGTGGATTCTGTACTGCTGCTTGTAGATGCGTTTGAAGGAGTAATGCCTCAGACTAAATATGTACTGAAGCAGGCTCTGGAGCATGGACTGAAGCCAATTGTAGTAATAAACAAGATAGACAGGCCTAACTCTGATCCTGACGGTGTTGTCGACACAGTATTTGATCTATTTGTAGACTTAGGGGCAAATGACATTCAGCTGGATTTCCCTGTGGTGTATGCTTCAGCTAAGAACGGTTTTGCAAAAATCAATATCGAAGATGAGAATAAGGATATGAAACCTCTGTTTGATATGATTCTTAAGCATGTGGAAGATCCTGAAGGGGATGTAAACGAAACATTGCAGATGCTTGTAACTAATACTGAATATGATGAGTATGTAGGAAAGTTAGGTACAGGAAGAATTTACAACGGAAAAATTACTAAAAATCAGGAAATCACCCTTATAAAAAGAAATGGAGAACTTGTAAATGGAAAAGTTTCCAGAATATATGGCTATGAAGGACTGAAAAAGGTTGAAATGGAAGAAGCTTCTGCAGGAGATATAATAACTATTGCAGGGATAGATAAAATAGATATTGGTGAAACAGTTAGTGATAAGGATAATCCAAAGGCATTGCCATTGATTGATATTGATGAACCTACTCTTGCAATGACATTTATGGTAAATGATTCACCGTTTGCAGGAAAAGATGGAAAATATGTTACTTCGAGAAATCTTCTTGAAAGACTTACAAAGGAAGTAAATCATAACGTAAGTATGAGACTGGAAATGACAGATTCACCAGACGCATTTATTGTAAAGGGAAGAGGAGAACTTCAGTTATCAATACTTCTTGAAAATATGAGAAGGGAAGGATATGAAGTGGCAGTATCCAAACCGGAAGTTATTTACAAGGAAGAAAACGGAGTGAAAATGGAGCCGGTAGAACTTGCAATAATTGATGTTGCTGATGAATTTGTAGGAGTTGTCATAGAAAAGCTTGGACTTAGAAAAGGTGAAATGGTAAACATGGTTCAAGGAAGTGACGGATACACAAGACTTGAATTTAAAGTGCCTTCAAGAGGTCTGATTGGATTCAGTAACGAATTTCTTACAGAAACAAGAGGAACAGGAATATTAAACCACTCGTTCTTTGAGTACGAGCCATACAAGGGAGACGTTACAGGAAGAAGAAGAGGAGTACTTATAGCAATGGAAGCAGGTACAAGTATCGGATATTCATTGAATAACCTTCAGCCAAGAGGAATCCTGTTTATTGAGCCTGGAGTGGAAGTGTATGAAGGAATGATAGTCGGTGAACATTCCAGGGAAAACGATCTTGTGGTAAATGTATGTAAAGGTAAAAAGCTTACAAATATGCGTGCCGCAGGAAGTGATGATGCACTTAAGCTTGCACCGCCGAAAGTATTTACACTGGAACTGGCACTGGAATATATAGAAGATGATGAACTTGTGGAAATCACACCTAATAACATAAGATTAAGAAAAAAATATCTGAATGCTAATGAAAGAAAGAAATTTGAAAATTCAAAAAGCTAACATGGATTATTTTTAGAAATCTATTGTTTCACATTATAAGTAATTCATGTTAAGGGCATGAATGGAGTGAAATCTATGGGAGAAGAAAAATTAGAAGAACTGGAAAGAGCATTGAGAAATGAACTGTCTGAGGATAAGCTGAAGTTTATAGATAAATATAGGCTGCAGCTTAACTCCAGAAGACATTGGGTATGCAAAAAGAACCAGACTCCTGAGCGTGTATATTTTTCACATAAGTTTGCCATGGATAACGGCATACTGGAATTTATATTCAGGAAATATCAGTTCTGTTTTGCAAAACTGAAATATTTCAGAAAGAATCTGGATAAGTTTTCCTTCTGCAAATATCATCCTGAAAAAGGTTTTTATAAGACTGAGTTATGGGATGCGGAATTTTTCTGCCATAAACAGTCCGGAAAAATGATTGATTTCAGGTATCTGCAGCAGATAAGACAGGTGGAAGTTTTTCAGGGATTTATAGAATGGCTGGAAGAACTACCTGCTGCTGATGAAAAGTGAGGGAAGGATTTAGTTGATAGGTTATCAATGGGATTGGGAAAAGAACATTTCAAAATGAAATTATTAAAAACAATGATTGATTTAAAATATAATATTCTTAATGAAGTAAAAAATATATTTATTCATTTTACAAAATTTTACTTATTTAAAACAGTTATTCATTAAGAAAAAATCATAAACTCGCCTGAAGGCTCAGACAATGATTTTTTCTATAATTTATTTCCTGTTTTAAATTGTAAAATTTTTGAATAAATTCATAAATATTATTTCATACTTAAATTAAGGATTTAATTTTAGGTAATCATTGTTTTTTATTTTGAAATGTTCTTTTTTTGTTACAAAAAAGTTGAAAAAGGACATGTAGTGTCCTATATGATGTGTATAATAATAGTATGAAATATTATTTTATAAAAAGTAGAAAAAACATAGATAAATATAAGATGAAAAGAGTTTTTTAAAAAATTTAAAAAATATTTGAGAAAAATATCTTCAAAGCATTGATTTTTTGAAATTATCGTGATATAAATTAGAGTATACTGAGAATTTCATTTGATAAGTATAAAAAAGGAGTATATTATGGATGAGACTCAAAACGAAAAAAGAAAAAAGCAAGGTGCTAGATTATTATTATTAAGAGAAGATTTGGAAAAAGGAAAAAATATAAATAAAGAGGAAATAAAAACAAAATTTGATATAGATGACAAAACATTTCAACGAGACATAGACTTTTTAAGAGCATTTTATACTGAAAATATAAATCCTGAAATAGAAATAAAATATGATAAGAAAAAGAAGGGATACATTTTAAAAAATAATAAAGATAGATTTAGAAATGAGGAAATACTTGCAATAAGTAAGATTATTCTTGAAAGTCGTGCATTCTGTAAGGAAGAACTGAATGAACTTTTAAGGAAACTGTGTCTTCTGTCGGAAGAAGATGATATGAAGCAAGTAGATGTAATGATAAAAAATGAGAAATTTAATTATGTCCCACTAAAGCATGGGAAAAAACTCCTTGATATAATGTGGGAACTGGCTAAATATATAACAAAGCAGGAAATAGTGTCCATAAGTTATACAACAAAAGAAGGAAAATCAAAGATTCATCGTATAAAACCGGTATCGATAATGTTTTCAGAGTACTATTTTTACATAGTGAGTTTTATGGCTGATAAATTTGTGGAGGATGGACCGACGATTTTTAGGATAGACAGGATAAAAAGACTTAAGGGAACTGGAGAAAATTTTGAAATTCCGTATTTAGAAAGGTTTGAGGATGGAGAATTCAGAAAAAGGGTACAGTTCATGCTTTCCGGGAAATTACGTACAGTGAAGTTTGAATATACGGGAATACTGGAAGTGGTGCAGGACAGACTGCCAACTGCTGAAGTTGTGGAGCAAAGTACACTGGAAGACGGTACAGAAAAATATATAATAACAACAGAAGTTTATGGAAATGGAATTGACATGTGGCTGAGAAGCCAGGGGGATAAGGTGAAAGTCATTGGAGAGAAGGAAATAGAAGTTAAGAAAAAGTGACTTTTTAATGTTGATGGAAAAATTAATAATATGAAATTTTATGGAGGTTTATTGTTTTTATGGATAATAGGAGAAATAATTTGTGCTGTATCTTCATAAAAATTATATAAATCTCAAAAATATTAAATAGAAGAGATTATATAAGTGGATAAATAAAAATTTATAATGCTATATTTTAAATGAAAATATAAAAAAGAAATTTACATTTATGGTATAATCTAAATTAGAAAGAAACTAAAGGAGGAAATAAATATGGGAAATCTATTTGGATACAAGAAATGGTATAAAGTAGATAAAATAATTAAAGACAAAAAAGGAAAGAAGAGCACAATAAAACAAGAAGTAAGAATTAAAAGAGATTATCTAACCAATAGGTATATATTGAATACTAATAATAAAGATAAAAATAATATTAATAATAAAGATTTTGTTAATCAATTTATTGAATATAAAACAAAAAATGATATTTTTGAAAAATTTACCAGAAAATTTCATATGGGAAATATTCTATTTAAGTTGAAAGCAAAAGAGTCAGTAGGTGAAATAAGAAGTTATAACAATTTTTTAGAAAAAGAAAAAGCAATATTAGAAATTGAAATTTATCAGCAATCAGAAGAGTTAAGAAAAAAAGAAAATATTACAAAAAAAGATATAATTGATAAAGTTATTGAAGATAAAATTACAGAAAATAGTAATGAAATTAAGATGCAAATTAAATTAGAAAAAAATAATTTTGAAGAAATAAGAATATATATTAATAAAGAGTTAGGACAATATAATATTAAACTAAAGAATATAGATAATGATGAGTTAAATCTGAAAAGAGAAACATATGAAATATTGAAAAGTATCAATGCAAATTTATATATTATTACTAAAAATGCAATAAGCAATGCAAATTTTGAAAAGAGAAATTATGAAATTTTTTTAAAAAAAAGTATGAGGAAATATTTGAGAGAGAATATCAATAAAAAATTAAGAAATACTTTTTTGGAAAGTTTATCTAAAAGTTTAAAAAAAATACAAAATAACATAAGAGAAAATGAGGAGATTATAAATTTTATTAAGTATTATTCTAGTATAAATGGAAATAAGACAGTTTCTGAAAACAAGAAAACTTTTTTAGAAAAAATATTAAATACAGAAGTAAGTATTTCAGAAAATGACATAATTGACTTTATCATTGGGGAATTAAAATTTTATGGAATTATAAAAAGAATTGAAGAATTGCAGGAAAAAACAATAGATAGAACAGAAGAAGATATAAAAAATACATATATAAATACTTATGTTTCATTAGATAAACATGAAAAATTTAAAATAGATAGAGAAAATAAAAAAGATAAAGTTGTAAAATTATTTGTAAAAGATATACATAATAATACAATGGAAGAAAAAATAAATGATATTTTAAGTAAATTTAAAATAAAAGAATTGACAAAAAAATTAGAGAAAAATACAGAAAATAAAAATTTTGACACAGAAATTTTTGGAATATTTAAAAAACATTATAAAGTTAATTTTGATTCAAAAAAATTTTCAAATAAATCTGATGAAGAAAAAGAACTATATAAAATCATATATCGATATTTAAAAGGAAGAATTGAAAAAATATTGATAAATGAAGAAAAAGTCAGATTAAAGAAAATGGAAAAAATAGAAATAGAAAAGATTTTAAATGAAAGTATATTATCTGAAAAAATTTTAAAAAGAGTTAAGCAATATACATTAGAACATATCATGTATTTAGGAAAATTAGTACATAATAATATAGATATGACAACAGTAAATACTAATGATTTTTCTAAACTTCATGCTAAAGAAGAATTGGATTTAGAATTGATAACTTTTTTTGCTTCTACTAATATGGAATTGAATAAGATTTTTTCCAGAGAAAATATAAATAATGATGAAAATATAGATTTCTTTGGAGGAGATCGAGAAAAAAATTATGTACTTGATAAAAAAAATTTAAATTCAAAAATAAAAATAATAAGAGATTTAGATTTTATAGATAATAAAAATAATATTACAAATGATTTTATCAACAAATTCACAAAGATAGGAACAAATGAAAGAAACAGAATATTACATGCGAGTGGTAAAAAAAGAGATTCGCAAGGAACACAAGATGACTATAATAAAGTCATAAATATAATTCAAAATTTAAAAATATCAGATGAAGAAGTGTCAAAAGTATTAAATTTAGATGTAGTATTTAAAGATAAAAAAAATATAATTACTGAAATAAATGATATTAAAATTTCAGAAAAAAATAGTAATGATATTAAATATTTACCATCCTTTTCTAAAGTGCTTCCCGAAATATTAAATTTATATAGGAATAATCCTAAGAATGAACCATTTGATACTATAGAAACAGAAAAAATAGTACTAAATGCTTTAATATATGTGAATAAAGAATTATATAAAAAATTAATTTTAGAAGATGATTTGCAAGAAAACAGAAGTAAGAATATATTTTTACAAGAATTGAAAAAAACTTTAGGTAACATTGATGAAACAGATGAAAATATTATAGAAAATTATTATAAAAATGCTCAGATTTCTGCTTCAAAAGGTAATAATAAAGCTATTAAAAAATATCAGAAAAAAGTAATAGAATATTATATTGGATATTTGAGAAAAAATTATGAGGAACTTTTTGATTTTTCAGATTTTAAAATGAATATTCAAGAAATTAAGAAACAAATAAAAGACATTAATGATAATAAAACTTACGAAAGAATAACTATAAAGACTAGTGATAAAAGTATAGTAATAAATGATGATTTTGAATATATAATTTCAATATTTGCACTATTAAATAGTAATACAGTTATAAATAAAATTAGAAATAGGTTTTTTGCAACATCAGTTTGGTTAGATACTTCAGAATATCAAAATATTATAAATATTTTAGATGAAATAATGCAATTAAATACTTTGAGAAATGAATGTATAACTGAAAATTGGAATCTTAATTTAGAAGAATTTATTCAAAAGATGAAAGAGATAGAAAAAGACTTTGATGATTTTAAAATACAAACAAAAAAAGATATATTTAATGGTAACTATGAGAGTATAAAGAACAATGTTTTAAGTAAATTTATAGGATTTTCAGATGTTCAGAAAATATTAGAGGAAAAATTAAATAATCTTATAGATTTTGAAAATGATAATGAAATTAAAAAAAGCCTAAATTTGGATAGTTTAAATCCTGATGAGCGAAGAAATTTAATGCCTAATATTAATCCAAAGAAAGGCGGAATAGATTTAATAAAAGAAATTGATAAATTAATAGTGATCAAAAAAAATAATATAGAAAAAAATATATTACTTAAAATAATATTTAATTCTGATTTTTTAGAAAAATATAAGAAAGAAATAGATAACTTATTAGAAGATACAGAAACAGAGAATAAAAATAAATTTGAAAAAATATATTATCCTGAAGAACATAAGAATGAACTATACATTTATAAAAAGAATTTATTTTTAAATATTGGAAATCCAAATTTTGATAAAATTTATGGATTAATTTCAAATGATATCAAAATGGCTGATGCAAAATTTTTATTTGATAGCGATAGTAAAGATATTAGAAATAATGAAATATCTAAAATTGATGGAATATTAAAAAATTTAAATGATAAACTAAATGGATATTCTAAAGAGTATAAAGAGAAGTATGTAAAAAAATTGAAAGAAAGTAATGATTTTTTTGCGAAAAATATACAAAATGAAAATTATAGTTCATTTGAAGAATTTGAAAAAAATTATAATAAAATTTCTGAGTATAAAAAAATAAGAGATTTAGTAGAGTTTAACTATTTGAATAAAATAGAAAGTTATCTAATAGATATAAATTGGAAACTTGCTATTCAGATGGCTAGATTTGAAAGAGATATGCACTATATTGTAAATGGATTGGATTATTTATATATTATAAGATTAGAAAAGGATAGAAATCAAGACAGATCATCGCCATATCCAAAATATAAAAATGGTGTGTTAGATTATACTAAATCGTACTATAATTTTAAAGATTATCAAGAATTTATGGATATTTGTTCGAAATTTGGAATTGATTTATCTGAAAATTCTGAAATTAATAAACCAGAAAGTGAAAGTATTAGAAATTATATTTCACATTTCTATATTGTAAGAAATCCGTTTGTTGATTACAGTATTGCAGAACAAATTGATAGAGTTTCTAATTTACTATCCTATAGTACACGTTATAATAATTCAACTTATGCAAGTGTATTTGAAGTATTTAAAAAAGATGTGAATTTAGATTATGATGAATTAAAGAAAAAATTTAAACTTATTGGTAATAATGATATACTTGAAAAATTAATGAAATCTAAAAAAGTTTCTGTTTTGGAATTAGAAAGTTATAATTCTGATTATGTTAAAAACTTGATAATAAAACTTTTAACAAAAATAGAAAAAACTAATGATACGTTATAAGAATGAAATTTATAAGGAGTCTGAAGAAAAATGCCCAATATAATTCACATAACAAGGGCTGATGATCTATCAATATCGAATAATCAGCTTGTAATGATTGATGAAGACAATAATGATGAGAAAAATAAGATTTCTTTGAATGATATATCTGCAATAGTTATTGAAAATTGTCATTGTAAGATTAGTGCGATTTTGCAGTTGAGGTTAGTAGAAAATAATATTCCGATTATTATTTGCAATGAAAAACATCAGCCTGAAATTCATTCACTGGGATTATTTAATCATTTTCAAGTGACTTTGAGGATAAATGAGCAGATTGAGTGGTCGAAGAAAAAGAAAGAAAATTTATGGCTTAAAATTGTAGAAAATAAGATTGAAAATCAGAAAGAATTATTAAAATATTTGCAAAAAAGTGATGTTTCCATTGCAAGATTAGAATCTTATAAAGAAAATTTGAAAAAGAATGATATAAGTGCAGAACATCAGGAAGCAATAGCTTCGAGGATATATTTTCAGGAATTATATAGCAATAATTTTAAAAGATTTAATGAAGATGGTGTAAATTCTGCACTTAACTATGGCTATATGATATTAAGATCTATAATATCATCAAAGATTGTAGCTAAAGGGTTTCATCCAAGTCTGGGATTACATCATAAATCACAGTTTAATGCCTACAATTTTTCTGATGATATAATAGAAATTTTCCGTCCCATGGTGGATTATCTAATTTATATGAATAAAGATATTTTAAATGAAGTGAAATTAAGTAAGGAAATAAGGCAAAAAATATTATTGGTAGCTCAACAGAAAGTATTTTTTAAGGAAAAGAAATATAATTTTTCTCAAGTAATTGATTATTATCTGGACAGTATAAGAAATTATTTTTTAAAAGATGAGGAAGTAATAATACCGAAATTGAGTGTGAATGATTATGAGTACTGAATATATAGGACTAATAATGTATGACTTACCAATGCAAACAGATGATGAGATACTGAGATATAAAAATTTTAGAAAAAAATTAATAGAAAAAGGATACTATCAGCTTCAAAAATCTGTATATATTATTAGATCAAAAACAAAAGAAAAAATTGAACTGGCAGAAAAACAATTGTCTATACTGGCTCCTGAAAATTCTTCTATAAGGTCTATTATTCTGACAGATGAACAGTTTCAAAAAATGAAGATAATTTCAGGAGAAGCTACAATGGGAGAAAAAATTTCAAATAGTAAAATATTAGAATTTTAAAAAGATTAAAAATATGTTATAATAAAAAGTAAGGTGGTTCTATATCATTAATAAGGAGAAAATAGACTTGAAAGTATTGAAAATAAGGATAAAAATAGAAAAGTTAGAAATAAATATCTCATCAGTAAGAAGTTAAGATGGGATATAGACCACCCCAATATCGAAGGGGACTAAAACAAGCAGATCACGTGGAATCTATCTATTTTTTCGATATAGACCACCCCAATATCGAAGGGGACTAAAACTTTTTTATCGTTAGTTCATTCATATCATTTTGATATAGACCACCCCAATATCGAAGGGGACTAAAACATAAATAGTCAGAATCCTGACCTAGTTATATCGATATAGACCACCCCAATATCGAAGGGGACTAAAACTGAAGAATTATCATCCTCATCATCGTCATCAGATATAGACCACCCCAATATCGAAGGGGACTAAAACGTAAAGTCTATTGGTGATCTTTGATCTGTTGCGATATAGACCACCCCAATATCGAAGGGGACTAAAACTTTTCATTAGCTTGTATCATTTTATCTATATTGATATAGACCACCCCAATATCGAAGGGGACTAAAACTATATTTGATTTTTTATTTATTTTCCTATATAGATATAGACCACCCCAATATCGAAGGGGACTAAAACTAATCATTAATTAATCTTGCTACATTCTTATCGATATAGACCACCCCAATATCGAAGGGGACTAAAACTCTTGATTTCTTTTACGAAGCACTTTCTAGTGATATAGACCACCCCAATATCGAAGGGGACTAAAACTCAATATCCCTGTTTTCATCTTTCTCATAATAGATATAGACCACCCCAATATCGAAGGGGACTAAAACTTTCTGGATCGATCAATTTCAATAATGCTACTGATATAGACCACCCCAATATCGAAGGGGACTAAAACTTTTTGTCATAAATGTAAATTATCATTTTTTTGATATAGACCACCCCAATATCGAAGGGGACTAAAACTAAATAGAATATTGTACCTACATCAACAGGTTGATATAGACCACCCCAATATCGAAGGGGACTAAAACTCAATTTCTGTACATATAAGTTTTTCTATATTGATATAGACCACCCCAATATCGAAGGGGACTAAAACTTTATAATCGTGTCCGTAGAAATAGTCAAGGTGATATAGACCACCCCAATATCGAAGGGGACTAAAACCTGAAGCCGCCATTACAAAATTTATGCATATTGATATAGACCACCCCAATATCGAAGGGGACTAAAACTAATTATATCTCATATTAAATCCATTATTTAAGATATAGACCACCCCAATATCGAAGGGGACTAAAACTATGTCAAAGAAAAAAGTAACCCAGTTATCAAGATATAGACCACCCCAATATCGAAGGGGACTAAAACTATACAACCAGATGGAACTGCTAAATGGAGAGATATAGACCACCCCAATATCGAAGGGGACTAAAACCATATTGAGATGTTACTACACCTAATTCTGATGATATAGACCACCCCAATATCGAAGGGGACTAAAGCTATAATAAAATCGAAACAAAACCTTATTATCAAAGAAAGGATAAATATGAATAAAATCATTCATTGCAAAGTCAAATTAAAATGTGATACAAAATATGCTTTTGAAATGTTCACAAAAAACGAACTTATTTCAACATGGTTGTGCAAGTATGCCGATATTGAACCTGTAAAAAACGGAAAATACGAATTATTCTGGGATGATAATAAAGAAATAAACAGTACCATCGGTTGTAAAATTACTGCAATAGAGCCTTCCCGATTATTATGTTTCGAGTGGAAAGGTTCTGTTGAATTTTCGGAATTTATGAATTATTCCGATCCTTTAACTCATGTTTGCGTACTTTTTTCTCAGGAAAATAATGATTCCTGTGAAGTCAATTTAATTCATAGCGGGTGGAAAGATGGCGAAAGCTGGGAAACAGCAAGAAAATGGTTTGAAAATTGTTGGAATGATCTGTTTAATGTATTACAGAAAAAAATAGAAAAAAAGAGTAGCTATTATGAACATTAAAAGTGTAGCAATAGGAATCCCCGTAAACAATCTCGAAAAATCTGCAAAATGGTACAAAGATATTTTTGAACCTGAAAAAGAATTAATTTCTACAGATTTTCAAATGATCGAGTATAGAACAGGACCTATTTGGATTCAGCTTTTTGAAGGGAAAACAGAAATTAATGATAACGTAGTTAATTTTGAAGTTGAAAATCTTGAAAAAGAATATAATCGTTTAAAAGAAATGACTGTAATCAGTAATGAGGAAATAATAGACATACCTGACGTTATTAAATATTCTGAAAGAGATAAAGAGAGGAATTTTCTTTTGATATAGACCACCTCAATATCAAAGGCCTATTACATAAGGTTTTTAGAGAAAAAATGGACATGAAAAACTTAATTTAGCTATAGAATTTAAGAAAATTTGAATATATATTGGAGTTTAGGGTGTTTGAAAATGAAAAAGAACTGGAAAGTTATTCAGAAAAATTTGAGAAAATGAAAATAACCATAACACCTAAAATATAGAATAGATAAAATATAAATAAAAAAACTAAATATATATCGACAGTTTTTCTGCTCCTATACAATTAACTCAATAAAATTCCTTTACTTTTTGTATTATGTATATAGGGAAAGAGTGTGGTATTATGACAATTATAAATGCAAAAAAGGAAATACAGTTATTATAAGTAAAGCAAAGTATAATGGCTTACTTGAAACTGTACATTTAATTTATGTACCTAAAATAAAGGAAAGATTTGAAAAAGATTTATCTGCAACTGAAGAAGACTATAAGGCTTTTGAATTGTAATAAAAATTATAGAATAAAAAATTTAAAATATATCAAGGATAAGGAAAAGAAGAGGTAGCAATTATAGTCAATATGTGGATTTATTATGAATTTTAAAAATTTTAATCACAGTTATTAATTTGGCTGTGATTTTTAATAATAGTACAACATTTGAAAAGATTTGAAAATACACTGGACATTTAAACACAAAATTAATATAATTAAAGAAAAGACAGTATAAAATAAATTGGAGTTATTGAAAGATCGTTAGAAAAATAAAAGAGGGGGGAAATTAACATGAAGGATGGGAAATTAAAAGAATTGACAGGAAAAGAGGTGGAAGAAATGAGGGATAAAAAGCCTTTACCGATAGGAATTGATGATTTTAAAACAATAATAGAAGAAGATTATTATTATGCTGATAAAACAGAAATGATAGAAAAACTTCTGGATGATGGAGCAGGAGTGACTTTGTTTACACGGCCAAGAAGATTTGGAAAAACGCTTAACATGTCAATGCTTAACTATTTCTTTAATCTGAAAAACAGGGAAGAAAACAGAAAGCTGTTTGAAAATTTACATATTTCAAAAAGTAAATATATGAATCAGCAAGGGGAATATCCTGTAATCTATCTTAGTTTTAAAGATATAAAGGCATTGAACTGGGAAAAATGTTATTTCATGACAAAAAGACTGATAACTTATCTATACAATGAGTTTGAATTTTTAAGGGAAAAGCTGAATAAGAAGGATTTAAGTGATTTTGACAGGGTATGGCTGGATGAAAAGGATGCAGACTGGGAAAATTCACTGAAAAATCTTTTGAGATATCTATATGAATACTATAACAAAAAGGTAGTAGTTCTGATAGACGAGTACGACACACCAATAGTTTCAGGCTATAATAATGGCTATAAGAAGGAAGTTCTTGATCTTTACCGTTCATTATACAGTACAGTACTGAAAAGTAATACACATCTTCAGTTCAGTGTAATGACAGGAATTTTGAGGATAGCAAAGGAAGGAATATTTTCAGGGCTTAATAACCTTCAGGTGTATAATATATTTGAAGAAAAATTTTCTGAATATTATGGGCTAACAGAAGAAGAAGTTCTGGAAGGACTAAAATATTATGATTTGGAATACGAAATAAATGATGTAAAAGACTGGTATGACGGATATCAGTTTGGAAATACGGAAGTTTATAATCCATGGTCAATTATAAATTTTCTAAAAAATGGGAAATTAAAACCATACTGGCAGGGAACAGCAGGAAATGAAACAATAAATGAACTTCTTGACAGGGGAAACAAAGAGCTTTTTGATGACCTTGAAAAGCTTTTCAGAAAAGAAACAGTATATAAAAAAATAAGGGATTTTACTGAATTTACAGCTGATATAAATGAAATATGGGAATTATTTCTTTACAGTGGTTATCTTACAACTTCAGGCGAACAGAAAAACAAGGAACATCCGCTAAGAATACCAAACAGGGAAATAATGGAATTTTTTGAAGACAGATTCATAGACAGATTTACAGGAAATTATCAGAAATTTTCAGACACTATAAGATATTTGAGAGCAGGAAATATTGAAAAATTTGGAGAAGTACTTCAGAATGAGGTAATTTCTTCATTAAGCTACTTTGATACGGATAAGGATGAGAAATATTACAAAGTTTTTCTTATAGGGATATTTGTTGCTTTAATGAATGATTATGTAAGGCTTTCAGAAAGGGAAAGCGGACATGGAAGAGCAGATCTTATACTGGAACCGAAGAAAAAGGAAAATCCTGGATATATATTTGAGTTTAAAGTAGCTGGAAGTGAAGAAGAACTGGAAAGCTATGCAGAAGAAGGATTTGAACAGATAGAGGAAAAGAAATATGATATAGAGCTTATAAACCGTGGAGTTAATGAAATAATTTACATAGGACTTGCCTTTTACAAGAAAAAACTTAAGATGAAATATGAAAAGCATATAATATTTATTGAAAAGGACATTTAGTGTCCATACTCCTTTGCTATAATAAATTTACTAATGGCAGAGGAGTTTTTATATTGATTTAAAAATGCCATTGAAAATATTTAATAGTAAAGATTTAATAATTTCAAGGGAGGAAGAAAATGAAAGTGAAAATTCAGAAAATAAGTGAGAAGAATTATGAAAAAATATTTATTATGACAGATATTCACGGAAGATACGATCTTTTTGAAAAAATATTTGGTGAAATTAACTTTACAAAAAATGATTTGTTAATTATTTTAGGAGATAGCTGCGACAGAGGAGAATATACATATGAAATGTATAGAAAATATATTGATTTGAAGAATGAAGGATATAAAGTAATTCATCTTGTAGGAAATCATGAAGATACAATCTTAAAATCCAGAAATGATTTGAATCATAAGGCAAACTGGATGTTTAATGGCGGAGAAAGAACGGTATATTCTTTTTTCCGTCATCAGAACAGATTCGAGGAAATTATAGATTACTGGGAAGAATTTTACAAAGAAAAATGGCTTTTTGACTTTTTTGAAGAAATGCCTCACATCGTGGAAAGTGAAAATTGTATATTTGTTCATGCAGGGATAGATTTTTCAAAATCTCTGGAAAATCAGGATGAAACATATGTAGTCTGGACCAGAGATGACTGGTACATGAAAAATAATACAGGAAAAATAGTGTTTTATGGCCATACTCCACAAAATGAAGTAACCAGTTATAATAACTGTTTTAATCTGGATTCAGGAGCATTCCATACAGATATTATGAACTGTTTTGAACTTAAAACAAAGACATTATATAGATTGAAAAACGACAGTCTTGAAATACAAAAAACAAATATTGAAGAAATATCAGAAAAATAGGAAAGTTTTTCCAAATTACAAAAGATAGACTGGACATTTAAACATAAAATTAATATAATTGTAGGAGAAGGAGTGAGGATATAATGGATGTTATGGAATTTAAAAAACATATAGGATTTGAGGAGGAAAATAAAATGGAAGAAAAAAGAAATGAAGCAGTGGCAGAAGCAGAGGTAGTGGAAATACTAAAAAACTCAGTAGATGCTTCAACAGGAGAAATAACTTACAGTGAATATGAATCAAAAAAGAATATTAATAAAGAAAAAGTAAATATTATTGTTGCAGGAAAGACAGGTGTAGGGAAAAGTTCCCTTATAAACTATATTTTTGGTAAGGAAGTTGCAAAAGTTGGAAATGGTGAGCCTGTAACACAGGAAATACAGGAATATAATCTTGAAAATGATAATATTACGCTTTTTGACACAAAAGGAATAGAAGCAAAGGACTATGAAAAAACATTGGATAATATAAAAAAATATCTGGAATTAAGACAGGATTCACCCGATGAAAATGACGATATTCATATTGCATGGCTCTGCATAAGCGAAAGAGGAGACAGAATAGAAGAAGCTGACAGAGAACTCTTAAAAATTTTAAATGAGGCAAGAATACCGGTAATAGGAGTATTTACAAAAAGAGAGTCTAAAAGGGAATCAGATTTTGTGAATAAAGTGATAGAAGATAATCTTCTTCCTGAAACAAAAGCAGTCGTAAGAGTAAGAAGTATAACCGAAGAAGTGGAAATAGAAGATAATCTGGTGGAATTAAAGCCTAAAGGTGCAGAAGAACTTCTTGAAGAAACATACAAATACATGTCTGAAGGAAGAAAAAATGCAATTAAAAAAGCACAGACAGCTGTTCTGAAAGACAGAATCGAAGCAATGTCAAAAGAAGCGGATGTACTGACTAACTGGTATGCTGCCGGTGCAGGTGCAATAGGTGCAACTCCGTTACCATTTGCAGATTCCCTTGCATTAGCGGCACTGCAGACTAAAATGATTATAGACATAAATACGATATACAGGGTAGATGCGGGAACACATACATTTACAGATATAGCGGCGGCATTAATAAGTGTTACAGGTGTGGCACAGATTGGAAAACTTGCAGCAGGTCTGCTTAAAATTATTCCTGTTATAGGATGGACTGCCAATGCAGGAGTAGCTGCAGGAATTACTAAAGGAATAGGATTTGGTTATTCAGAGTATCTGAAAAATAATATAAATAAGGAAACAGGAGAAATAAAACTGGATTTAGAAGATTTGAAACAGAACTTTATGAAATTTTTCAACCGGTTTAAAGATATGATTTAAAAATATTGGATAATATGCGACAGAATGAAAGGAATATAAAAATGAAGAAAATATTTATATCCTTCTGCAGAGGGGGGGATAATATTATAGAGCAGGTTATTAAAACAAATCTTAACTCTGATTTCATACATTCAGAAATAATAACAGTGGAACAGGATATGGAAAATGGACTGAGAAATGACAGAGTTTATGATTATGCTGAAAATAATGGAAAAGATGGAAAGAAGAAGTGGTTTCTTGAAGACAGGCTGAAATCAAAAAGTTATGTAGACAATATAAATGAAATATTTGAACTGAAAATTCCTGAAGGAAAATTTTATGAAGTCTATAAGTTTATTGAAAATTACTATAAAATTTATAATTATGATAAAGCCATGAAGATATATAAAATAGGAGATCTTGGCGTTGGGAATAAAAAATTTATAAAGGGGGCTCCTGACAGTACAACTACAATATGTTCCCATTTCTGTTTCGAAGTAATAAGATTTATGGTGAGAAACTACTATAAGGATAATGATTTGCTAAATTACAGGGTAGAAGAAATTGAAAATCAATACAGGGAAAAACTTGAATATATAACACCGGGACACCTTCATGATGTGTTCAGGGAACATAAAGATATATTTGGATAAAAAATTATAGAGGAAAACTTTATAAATTTACTTGACAAATGGGAACTTATTTATTATAATTATTTGTATTATAATTTATTCAAAAGCAATATTTAGTTTTAATAATGCTTACTACATACCAATTATTGGAAAGGAGTCGATAAACAATGGCAGTACCTAAGAAAAGAACGTCCAAAGCAAAAAGAAATATGAGAAGAGCACATGATTCAATCAAAGCGCCTAATATAATCGTTGAAGCTGATGGAACTGTGAGAAGACCTCATAGATTAAATTTAGATACAGGTGTATACAGAGGTAGACAAGTTTTACAACCTGCTACAGATGAAAGTACAGCTGATGCTGAATAATATATAAGCAAGATAGAGATAGTCTTGCTTTTTTTATAATTATAAAATTTTTAAAAATAAAAGATGAAAAACATAAAATAATAATTGTCAATTTATAAAATATCTGTTATACTCTAAAATAATATGGCAATCAGGAAAATTAAACTTCTGTAAGCTATTATATATAAGAAAATAATAACTGAGGTGAATAAATGAAAGTAGGAATATTGGGAACGGGGTCTTATGCACCTGAAAAAATTCTGACAAATGATGATTTGGCAAAAATGGTTGATACAAATGACGAATGGATAAGTACAAGAACTGGAATAAAAGAAAGGAGAATAGCTTCTGCTGATGAAGCGACTTCGGATTTTGCCTACAGAGCGGCTTTGAATGCAATAGATAATGCAGGAATTGATAAAAATGAGATAGAACTGGTAATTGTGGCGACAATGACTGCGGATCATTTTACTCCGTCGACAGCTGCACTTGTACAGGATAAACTTGGAATTAAAGCTGCGGCATTTGATCTTTCTGCGGCATGCACAGGATTTATATATGCCTTTACGACAGGTTACAGTTTCATTCAGGCAGGAATATATAAAAAAGTACTGGTAATCGGAGCTGAGACTATGTCCAGAGTTACAGACTGGACAGACAGGGGAACATGCATTCTTTTTGGAGATGGAGCAGGAGCAGTTGTTCTAGGTGAAACTGAGACAGGAGGATTTATTTCAAGCCATCTTGTTGCTGACGGTTCAGGAGCATGTGAACTGCTTGTTCCGGCCGGAGGATCCAGAACACCTGCAAGTCATGAAACATTAGATAATAAAGATGTATACTTAAAAATGAACGGAAGGGAAATTTTTAAATTTGCAGTTAAGGTATTCCCTGAAACAGTTGAAGATATACTGGAACAGGCAAATATTACTGCAGATGATGTTGATTTATTTGTTCCTCATCAGGCGAACATAAGAATAATAGAATCAATATCTAAAAGATTCAAACAGCCAATGGAAAAATTTTATGTCAATCTGCATAAATATGGTAATACTTCAGGAGCATCAGTTCCTCTGGCTCTGGATGAAGCCAACAGGGAAGGTAGGCTGAAAAAAGGAGACAAGGTTGTTATAGTCGGTTTTGGTGGTGGACTGACATATGGCTCGATTTTATTTGAATGGTCAAAATAAATTAAAATTAAAAATAATAGAAAGGAAAGACTAAAATGAATAAAAAAATTACATGGGGACTTATAATAATTTTCATAAGTCTGTTCTATCTGTTTCAGAAATATATCCCTGAAGGTATATTGATGTATGTATTTAATTATCAGGTAATAATAATATTAATAGGAATTTATCTCATATTACAGAAAAAAAATTCTTTAGGACTGGCTATATCATTTATAGGATTATATCTGTATCTTCAGAGATTTTTCAGTGAATATTTTGAAATTGGATTTCCTTTAGTAACATTAATAGGAGGTATCATAATATTTGTTCTGGGACTTAATGAAAAAAATAAGAAGGATCTGAAAAAGAAGGAGCCAATTTATAAAAGTACTTTAAAAGCTGGAGATTCTGAGGTAAATACTGATATTGAAGATGTAGAGGAAATAAAATAATATAAAATATTTTGAAATCTGTATTTTTAATAAATAGACAGTTAAAATGATAATTTAATATAATAACTAATTATAGGAGGAAAAAATGTCAAAGACTGCTTTTGTATTTCCTGGTCAGGGAACACAGTATCCTGGAATGGGAAAAAAACTGTATGATGAAGTAAATGATGAAAATAAAAAAATAATTGATGAAATACTTGAAAGTACAGGAAATCCTGAAATAAAAAAAGTCCTGTTTGAAGGAAATGAAGAAGAATTGAAAAATACTCAGTATGCACAACCGGCAATTGCACTGTTTTCAGTGTTTTTAACTAAGCTATTAAAAGAAAAGGGAATAAATGCAGACTATGTTGCAGGACACAGCCTTGGAGAATACAGTTCGTTATATGCGGCAGGAATACTAGGAGAAAAGGATACATTGAAACTTATTTCCAGAAGAGGGGAAATAATGGGAAATGCTGAAATAGAAGGAAGTATGGCTGCAATTTTAGGTCTTCCTTCAGAAGAAGTTGAAAAAATATGTACTGAAATCAGCGGAACAGTTGAGGCGGTAAACTTCAATGAACCTAAGCAGACGGTAATTGCAGGAGAAAAGGAAGCAATTGAGAAAAGTCTTGATGTGTTTAAGGAAAAAGGAGCAAAAAGAGCAATTCCTCTTGCAGTATCAGGACCGTTTCATTCATCATTGATGAAACCGGTTGCAGAAAAATTGAAACAGGAATTTGAAAATTATTCATGGAATGATGCAAAAGTTTCTCTTATTGCAAATACAACAGCTAATATTCTGACTTCAGCAGAAGATATAAAAGAAGAGCTGTACAGACAGACTTTTGGTCCTGTAAAATGGGTTGATACAATAAACAGACTGGCTGAAAACGGTGTTACAAAGATATATGAAATAGGACCTGGAAAGGTTCTTGCGGGACTTATAAAAAAGATAAATAAGAATATAGAAGTAATAAATATAGAAAATGTTGAAGCAATAAATACATTAGTTATTTAAAAAGTGTTGCATTTTTTTAATTCTTTTGATATAATAATTTGAAAATAAAAAATGGAGGTGGCATTATAATGCTAGAAAAAATAAAATCAATAGTAGCAGACCAATTAGGAGTGGATGAGGATCAAGTAACTGAAGATGCATCATTTATTGATGATTTAGGAGCAGATTCTTTAGATACAGTAGAATTAATAATGGCTTTTGAAGAAGAATTTGATGTGGAAATACCTGATGAAGATGCACAAAAAATTAAAACAGTTAAAGATGTAATAGAATACATTGAATCAAAACAATAATTAAATATTAAAAAATATTGGGGGTTTCCCCCATTTTTTATTGAAATAATTGAAAAAAATTAGTATAATATAGCTAACTGATTAATGTATGAAAAAAGAAAACTAAAACAAATTGTGAGGTGTATAAATGAGAAGAGTAGTTGTTACTGGAATCGGATTGATTACTCCATTAGGGACAGGAAAAGAAAAAACTTGGAAAAATTTGCTGGACGGGAAGTGCGGTATAGATAAAATTACAGCATTTGATACTTCAGAACACACTGTACATATTGCCGGAGAAGTTAATGATTTTAACCCGGAAGATTATATAGAAAAGAAAGAAATTAAAAAACTGGGAAGATTCTCACAGTTTGCTATTGCCGCTACAAAAGAAGCGCTGGCTGATGCAAAGTTTGAAATTACTCCTGAAAATGCTGAAAGAGTCGGTACTATAATAGGTTCCGGAATTGGTGGTCTTGATATAATTGAGCAGGAAATCACTAAACTTGTAGAAAAGGGACCAAAGAAAGTTTCTCCTTTCTATATTCCGGCTGCAATATTGAACATGGCATCAGGAAATGCTTCAATTTATGTAGGGGCTAAGGGACCTAACAAAACTGTAGTTACTGCATGTGCATCAGGTACAAATTCTATCGGGGATGCATTTCAGGCTATTCTGTTAAACAAGGCTGATGTAATGATAGCCGGTGGGACAGAAGCAACAGTAACTCCAAGTGGTATAGCAGGATTTGCAAATTTAAAGGCACTTTCTACAAATCCTGATCCTAAAAAAGCTTCAAGACCTTTTACTGCTGACAGGGATGGATTTGTTCTGGCTGAAGGGGCAGGAATATTAATTCTGGAAGAACTGGAACATGCTAAAAAAAGAGGAGCAAAAATATATGCTGAAGTAGTAGGATATGGAGAAACAGGAGATGCATATCATATGACTGCACCTTCTGATGGTGGGGAAGGAGCTGCAAGAGCTATAAAAATGGCTTTGGAACAGGGAAATATAAAACCTGAAGAAGTTGGATACATAAACGCTCACGGAACTTCAACACCTGCAAATGATAAGAATGAAACTCAGGCAATAAAAACAGTTTTTGGAGAACATGCTTATAAAATAGGTGTAAATTCTACAAAAGGTTCTACAGGACATTTACTTGGTGGTGCAGGAGGAATAGAGGCTGCTTTTCTTGCAATGGCTATTGATGAAGGAGTGATGCCTCCAACAATAAATCAGGATAATCCTGATCCTGCATGTGATTTATACTACATTCCAAATAAAGCTGAAAAGAGGGACATAGAAGTAGGACTTTCAAATTCTTTAGGATTTGGAGGGCATAATGCCATTCTTGCTTTCAGAAAGTATAAAGGATAAAAATCTAATAAATGACAAAATAATTTAGGATGGCTTAATAGCTTTCAGAGGTTAATAATTTGAAAAAGGGACTGTTTCAGGACAAATGAATTTCTGTTCAGAACAGCCCTTTTCTAAGTAAAGGGATATTAATTTATAAAATGGAGTTGTTTTGAATGGTAAATGAAAATAACACTGATAAACTTATGAAGAAAATAAACTACAAATTTAAAAATGAAGAATACTTAAAAGAAGCTCTGACTCACAGATCTTATGCCAATGAAAACATTGAGTTTAAAGATTTTGATAATGAAAAACTGGAATTTCTCGGAGATGCAGTGTTAAACCTGATTGCAACAGAGTATATATACAGTCTGGGAAAAGGAAAGAAAGAAGGAGATCTTGCAAAATTAAAAAGTCAGATAATAAGTGAGCCTGTTTTTTCCTCTATTGCCAATGACATAGAACTTGGAAACTATTTATATTTAAGCAATGGAGAAATTTCTTCCGGTGGGAGAAAAAGGAAATCGATACTGGGAGATGCTTTTGAAGCGTTGATTGGAGCGATTTTTAAAGATTCAGATTATTATACTACGAAAGATGTTGCACTGAGGTTTATTCTTGATAAGCTCGATAAGCTTGATAATATTGAAGGGACAGGAGATTATAAAACAATACTTCAGGAGGTTTTCCAAAGCAAATATAAAAGGATTCCGGAATATGAGCTTACAGGAACAAAAGGTCCGGATCATAATAAAGTTTTTGAAGTTTCGGTTAAACACAATAATAAGACAATAGGACATGGAATAGGAAAAAGTAAGAAAGAAGCTGAAAAAAAAGCTGCCAAGGAAGCACTGAACTATATAAAAAGAAAAAAATAGAAAATATAATTTTAAGTTCTTAAAGCAGAGTGTTAAAAAAAGCATCAAGCTGGCTAAATGAAGGGAATGATTGGTTATGAAGAAAACAGCATTATATCCGGGAAGTTTTGATCCGGTTACAAAAGGTCATATTGATATAATAAGACGTTCAGCTGCATTATTTGACAGACTTATTATCGGAATTTTTAAAAATTCTTCTAAAAACAGAGCATGGTTTTCTGATGAGGAAAAATGTCAGATGATACAGGAAATACTTGAAAAAGAAAATATAAAAGCTGAGATAAAAGTATTTAATGGACTTCTGGTAGATTTTATCAAGGAAGAAAAAGTTAATATACTTGTAAGAGGACTGAGGGCATTATCAGATTATGAATATGAACTGCAGTTTACTCTGACAAATAAAACCTTGGCAAAAAGCGATTTTGAAACAATATTTTTAAGTGCCTCAAGGGAATATTTATATTTAAGTTCCAGTTTAGTGAAGGAAATAGCGCAAAATCAGGGGGATTTAAAAATGTTTGTTCCAAAAAATGTTGAAGAAAGAATGATTGAAAAGGTTAAACAAATGAGAATATAATTAAAAGGAGAGAAAAATTATGGCAACATCTAAAGGGAATTATGGTAAAACTAAGTATATATGTTCTGAATGTGGCTATAATTCGCAAAAATGGCTTGGAAAATGTCCAAATTGCGACTCGTGGGGGACTTTTGAAGAAGAGGTGGATATAAAGAGAACGCTGAAAAATATTCAGTCAGAAGAGGTTTCAATCAGTAAAATAAGCGAGATAGAAATAGCGAAGGAATTTAGAATGGTAACTCAGTATGAAGAATTTGACAGAGTTCTTGGCGGAGGACTTATTAAAGGTGAAGTAGTTCTGATTACCGGAAGCCCTGGAATAGGAAAATCAACATTTTTACTGCAGCTGTCTGAAGAATATTCCAAAATAGGAAATGTCTTCTATGTTTCAGGAGAAGAATCTCCAAGGCAGATAAAACAGAGGGCAGAAAGAATAAACGTAAATAGTGGGAACTTATATATTCTTAATGACACAAATATAGAAAAGATTGAAAAAGTTGTATTAGAAGATAAACCAAAAGTAGTAGTCATAGATTCTATTCAGACTCTATACTCTGAAAATGTAAATTCAGTTCCCGGGAGTGTAACACAGATAAGGGAAACAACCCTAAAAATAATAGAAATCGCCAAGAAACATGAAATAGCTTTTTACATTGTAGGACATGTAACCAAGGATGGAAAACTTGCAGGACCGAAACTGCTTGAACATATGGTTGATGCAGTTTTACAGATAGAAGGAGAAGAAAACAGCTATTATAGAATAGTCCGTTCTATAAAAAACAGATATGGCTCAACAAATGAAATCTCGATATTTGATATGAAGGAAAATGGAATAAGTGAAGTAAAAAATCCTTCAGAGTTTTTTATAAGTGACAGGGAAGAAAAAAATATTGGAAGTATTATTGTACCTATATTTGAAGGAAGCCGTGTGTTTCTTTTTGAAATACAGTCACTCCTTGGAACTCCAAATTTTGGAATGCCCAGAAGAACTGTAGAAGGATATGATAGAAACAGAGTGGAAATTTTAAGTGCTGTTCTGTCACGCTCATTGAATTTAGATGTTAATTCAAAGGATATATATATAAACATTCCTGGTGGAATAGAGCTTAATGACAGAAGTTCAGATCTGGCTGTAGTTTTTTCCCTACTTTCTTCAGTAAATAAAATACCTATAAGTCAAAAAATTGCGGCTATAGGAGAATTAGGACTAAGAGGGGAAGTAAGAAAAGTTTCATTTATAAAAAATAGAATAAATGAACTGGAAAAACTTGGATTTACAGGTGTATATCTACCAAAGAGCCATGAATCCGATCTGAAAAAGGAAAAAATAAAACTGAAACTTAATTATATAAGTAATATAAGCGAGTTAATCGAAAGGGTGAAATAAGTGAAAAAAACTAAGCTAGTAAAAAAGCAGATACTGGAACATTTATTTTCGATAATGTCTCCGGGAAAGCCTTTGAGAGCCGCAATAGATAGAATACAGGAAGCAAATCTTGGAGCAATTATTGTTTTAGGAGATCCTAAAAAATTGTCAGATGTAATGAGAGGTGGTTTTGAATTAAATACAGCATATACACCTCAGAAAGTATATGAACTGTCAAAAATGGATGGAGCTATAATATTATCTGAAAATATAAAAACTATATACGGAGCTAATATACAGCTTCAGCCTGATTCAAACATAAAGACAGATGAAAGTGGTACAAGGCATCAGGCGGCAAACAGAATAGCAAAACAAAAAGGGAACCTCGTAATAGCGGTTTCTGAAAGAAGAAATAAAATAACAGTTTATAAGGGGGATTTCATATATTCTCTGAATGAACTGAGCAATCTTCTTGTGAAATCTTCGCAGGCAATAACTGCACTTGAAAAATATTCTGTAGGGATAGAAAAGGGATGGACAAATCTTTCTGTCCTTGAATTTGATAATATGGTAACATTGTATGACGTTGTTGAAGTTATAAGAATGTACGGTCTGCTTTTTAAAATGTCTGAGGAGCTTCTGGATTATATGGCGGAGCTTGGTATAGAGTCAAGGCTTGTAAAAATACAGTATGATGAGATAATGCTTAATAAAAATGAAAGTTTTATTGATCTTATAATGGATTACAAGATGGAAAATGAAAAAGCTGAAAAAGTAGTGGAAAATATAAGAAATCTCACAAAAGAAGAGCTTTTTGAAGATGAAAATATTGTCAACATTCTTGGATATAATTTAAAGGATATAAGTTTGGATGAAGGTGTAAAATCAAGAGGATATAGCCTTCTTAGCAGTATAAATAAAATAACTAAAAAGGATATTGAACTTATTACCGGGGAATTAAAAGATGTTCAGATGATTTTACTTGCATCTCCTGAGAAAATAAGCCAGATAAAAGGAATTAGCAAATTTAAATCAGAACACATACATAAAGCATTAGCAAGATTGAAAAATAAAATAGCCTTAGATAGGGAGTAAAATTAAGAAAAATTTAGAAAGAGAGAGGAAAATGGAAAAAAAATTAGTTGTTGGAGGTCAGGCTGTCGTAGAAGGTGTAATGATGAGAGGTCCTAAAGCGATAGCAACAGCAGTAAGAAAACAGGACGGAAGCATAGTGTATAAAAAAATAGTGATGAATGAAAAAAAGAATAAATGGCTTAAAGTACCGTTTATAAGAGGTGTACTGGCTTTATATGATGCGATGGTAGTAGGAACAAAAGAACTGATATTTGCATCAAATCAGGCAGGACTGGAAGAGGAAAAAATGAATGACAAGGAAATAAAAGGAACAGTAGCTGTTTCAATACTTCTTGGAGTAGGAGTATTCATGGTATTACCTTCATTTATAGGAAGTCATCTTTTCAGGGAAAACAGACTGTTTGCAAATATTGTAGAGGCATCAATAAGACTTGTACTGTTTTTAGGATATATATGGGGAATATCGTTTTTTAAGGATATAAAAAGAGTATTTGAATATCATGGAGCTGAACATAAGAGTATAATGGCCTTCGAGATGGAAAAAGAGCTTACTCCTAAAAATGCTAAAGAATGTACAAGATTTCATCCAAGATGTGGAACCAGCTTTCTCTTACTTGTGATGTTTATAAGTATATTAGTATTTTCAACTGTAGATGTGGTATTTTCAACATTCTTTACAATACCTCAGAATCCTATTTTACTTATACTTTATAAACTTGTAACAAGGGTGATGTTTGTTCCTATGGTTGCAGGTATTTCGTATGAACTGCAGAGATGGACAAGTTATCATCTGGATAACATGTTTGCGGGACTGATTGCAAAACCAGGATTATGGCTTCAAAAAATAACTACAAGTGAGCCTGATGAAAGTCAGCTTGAAGTTGCAATAGTAGCTTTAAATGTTGCGTTAGGAAAAGAAGTTGATAATGCAACGGAAGTGTTTGAATAACGTAATATAAAAAATTCAAATAAAAAGATTTATTAGAGTAATTCGTCAAAACAAAAATAGAAATAAAAATATAGAAGGTGTAAAAATATGTTACAGAATTTTTATGGAATTATAGAAGTAAAACATTATCAGCTTGGTCGTTTAAGACTTCAGACAGATGTATTGAAGAAAAATACTGAATTAAGAGAAGAATTTCAAAATAATATAAAGAAAATTTCAGGAATAGAAAAAATAGTTGTAAATCCTATTAATGGAAGTATACTGCTGATTTTTGATGAAAACACAATAGAACATTCATTTTTATATTTGGTTGTGTTAAAACTTTTACATTTGGAAGAAGAAATATTCAAAATAAAATCTTCAAAAACAGAAGTAGCATTAAAGAAGTTATTTGAAGTATTAGATTTGGCAATATATAATAAAAGTAGAGGTTTTTTAAATGTTAAGACAGTTTTAGCAGGAGTTATTGGTTTTTATGGTATAAAAAAACTTAGAGCAAGTAATGCGATTCTTTCAGGATGGACATTACTATGGTGGGCTTCATCCCTGTTAAGAGGGGAGAATAAGTCATAATGTTAAAAAAATTGTTGAAAAAGACATATCATTTATTTAATCAGGTGAGAGTGGTTCATAGTATTCCTGGAAGACTGAGGCTTTTAATTCCAAATCTTTCAGATATTCCTGAAACATTAAGAAAAAAATATGAAGATAGGGTAACAGAACTGATTCTTTCCAAAAAAGGAATAAAAAGTATAGAGTATTCTTATAGAACTAATAAGGTACTTATTTATTACGACATAAAGCATATTTCAGCAGATAAGATATTAAACTGGCTGAACAGAATTTCAGAACTGATTATTGAACATTCGGAATTTTATGAGAACAAATCCTTAGAAGAAATAGAGGATAATATTGATATTCTTTATAAAATATTGAAAGAAGGAAATTTTGATGAAAAATAGAAATTATATACTTGATTGTGAAATTATACATAGAATACATGGAAGAATTCGAATAAAATCCAGATCATTAAAGTATCTTGGAATGTATAAAAAAGAAGTGGAAGAACAGCTTAAACAGGTACATTATATACAAAGTGTTGAAATATCAAATATAACAGGAACAGTTGTTATATATTTTGATGATTTTTCATTATTGGAAGAAAATCTGATTTCATTATTACAAAATACCTTAAATGTCTATCTTGTAGAGATTTATAAAAATGAAAAGAAAATGAAAACAGATAAATATGTTATTGAAAGAAAATTACAGGAAGAGTCTCCAAAGGAGATTATGCAGAAAATACTTACATCCTTGCTTCTTCTCGTTTTGCCCGGACCTAAAAAAAGAACAGGATTAGGATATTTATTTAATTATAAGATACTTTCAACTATTTCATTAGCACTTCCTGTAATAAAAAATGGTCTAAATTCTTTAGTACAGAACAAAAGGCCTAATGCTGATACATTAAGTTCTACTGCAATTATAAGCAGTCTTTTGCTTGGAAACGAAAAAACAGCTTTAACTATTATGATATTAGAAAGAATAGCTGAATTACTTACAGTATATACTATAAAGAAAACAAGAGGCGTAATTAAGGATATGCTCAGTGTAGGAGAAAGTTATGTATGGAAACAGATTGATAATGGCGTAGTAAAAAAAGTTTCCATTGATGAAATAGTTAAAGGGGATTCTGTATTAGTCCAAACAGGAGAAAAAATCAGTGTTGATGGAGTAATTGAAAGAGGAAGTGCAGTTATAGATCAGTCATCAATAACTGGAGAATATATGCCTGTTACTAAAAAGACAGGAGAAGAAGTTTTTGCCGGAACAATAATAAAAAGTGGAAGTATTACAGTTAAGGCAGAAAAAGTTGGAGATGAAAGAACTGTTTCAAGAATTATAAAACTGGTAGAAGATGCTTCATTTAATAAAGCTGACATTCAGTCTTATGCAGATACTTTTTCAGCACAGCTGATACCGCTTAACTTTCTTTTAGCGGGAATAGTGTATTTTTCTACACGTAATGTACAAAAAGCTTTAAGTATGCTTGTTATAGATTACTCATGTGGAATAAGATTATCTACGGCAACAGCTTTTTCTGCTGCAATAAATACTGCTGCAAAAAATGGTATTTTGATAAAAGGAAGTAACTACCTTGAAGAATTATCAAAATCTGATACAGTAATTTTTGATAAAACTGGAACAATTACAGAGGGAAAACCTAAAATACAGACATTGCAAGTGTTAGAAAAAAATATGAAAGAAGATGAGTTTCTTGCATTTGCCGCAGCAGCTGAAGAGACATCATCACATCCTTTAGCAGTGGCTATTTTAAATGAAGTGAAAAATAGAGGAATAAAGATTCCTGAACATAAAGATACAGAAGTTAAGGTTTCAAGGGGAATAGAAACATTTGTAAATGATGATGTGATACGTGTCGGAAGCAAAAAATATATGAAGGAAAATGATATCTATACTGATAATGCCTCTGATGTTATAAAAGGTATTTTAAATCGTGGCGAAATTCTTATATGTGTTGCAAAAAATACGAATTTGATAGGTGTAATAGGTGTTTCAGATCCTCCACGTGAGAATATTAAAAAAGCCATGAACCGTTTAAGATATCATGGAATAGATGATATTGTACTTTTGACAGGAGATTTAAGACAGCAGGCAGAAACAATAGCTTCAAGAATGTCCATGGATAGATATGAATCAGAACTTCTACCTGAAGACAAGGCGAAAGATATCCTAAAGTTTCAATCAATAGGCTCAAAAGTTATTATGATTGGTGATGGAATAAATGATGCACCTGCCTTATCTTATGCAGATGTAGGAATTGCTTTAGGAAGTTCTAAAACGGATGTTGCTATGGAAGCAGCAGATGTAACGATTACTTCTGACGATCCTCTTTTGATACCCGGTGTGGTAGGATTAGCAAAGAAAACAATAAAAATAATTAAGGAAAATTTTATGATGGCAATAGGAATAAACAGTTTTGCTCTTGTATTAGGAGCAACAGGAATGATTCCTGCTATTTACAGTTCTATTTTACACAATTCCATAACTATTTTAGTTGTAGGAAATTCTTTGAGATTATTAAAATATAATGTCAATAAGTAGAAAGGGATGTTAATATGGATAAGTTAAATGTTACTATACTGCATAAACTGCCTAACAGAATTAGATTTAAAATTTCACATCATATTAAGGATATGAAAAATTTTTCCAAGATAGTTAAGTCTACTAATAAGAGCGTATGCTTACGATATAATAGTATAATAAATACAGTTCTGGTTCAATTTAATCAGGAAGAAGTGTATTTACAGGAAATTATTTATCGTGTTATTACAGGGATATCAATTGAAAATAATATGTCTCCTGTAAAATTAATAGAAGATTATTATGAGAATTCGATCAATTCCCTTTCAATGTATTCAGGAGGAGCTATTTTACTGGCTTTTCTTTATAGTCTGGGTGGAAGAAAATTGAAAAATCTTCAGACTGGCATGAATAATTCTGCGCTAATACTTACAACAGCGGCGATAACAGAACATGCTTACAGTGACACAAAGAGAAAAGGATTTTTTGACATTGAAATTTTACCTGCGATATATCTATTGAAATCGTATTTTAATAATAAATCTATTATTACAATAGTTTTAATGTGGCTGACTACATTCGGAAGACACCTTATAATACGAGGTCATTCAGATAAAATAGTTAGGATTTATAGATTAAAAGATAGAAACAATAAATATCATTATATAGCAAATATACAGGATGATAATTCAATTGAAAATTTAAATGATTTAATATATCATATATTTTTCAACAACAAAGTAAGTAATGATATGGATGATAAATATATAACATTACAATAAAAATTTAGGAGGTAAAAATGATAGGATTTGGAAACGTAAAAAAGGAGCATCTTATAGGTGCAGTAGCAGGAGTTGGAGCAGTAGCAGTAACATATTATCTGTATAAAAAAAATCAAAATAAAATAGATGATTTTTTAAGAAAACAAGGTATAAACGTAAAAAGCTCTAATCAGACAAATTATGAGAATATGAGTCTTGAGGAATTAGTAACAGTAAAAGAAAATCTGGAAGATTTAATTGCTGAAAAAGAACTTGGGTCAAATGTAGATAATGTAGTTGTTTCTAAAAAATAATATTAATCTACATTTAAATAAAATTTATTTGATTTTATTTATTGAAGCTACATCAGAAGGAAACTGTTTAAAATCTATTCAAAACAGTTTCTTTTTTTATTTATAAGAATTTAAAAAAGGCTTGACAATTTAGGTAAGTAGTGGTAACATATAAAGGAAATTAGGACAACCTAATTAAGAATTAGGTTTGGTTAAGAAAAGTAGAAAGGAGTGGTAATGAGCAAAAGTTTAGAAGACTACCTAAAAGGAATATATCTCCTGAAAAAAAGAAAACAGTATTCAAATAAGAATTTAGCTGAATATCTGAACATTTCTCCTGCATCAGTCAGTGAAATGATAAAAAAACTTTCAAATGAAAATTATTTAATCTTAGAAGGCAGGAATATCAATCTCACAAAAAAAGGAAGTGATATTGCAGTAAATATCATAAGAAAACATAGGGTATGGGAAGTATTTCTCGTAGAAAAGTTAGGTTATGATAAAGATGAAATACACGAAGAAGCAGAAGTGCTGGAACATGTAACAAGTGATAAACTGTTACAGAAACTGGAAAAATTTCTTTTCTATCCGAAAGAATGTCCGCATGGAAGTCCTATTTTTTATGACAGTGATGGATTTAATGAAGCAAATATAATGAAACTTTCTGATACAGAAGAAAGAGATGAAATAATAATACTAAGTGTTGAAGATAATATAGAGCTGTATGACTATCTTAGAGAAATGGATGTCACTATAAAGGAAAATTATAATATAATAAGAAAGGATCCTTTTAACGGTCCTATATATCTTGAGAATAGTGAAAAAAAAGTGAAAATTATTGCATATGATGCAGCAAAACTGATAGAAATATACAAAAAAAATACGGAGGAGAATAATGAATATGAACAATAATGTATTAAAAATGAAAAAGAACTTTAAATTTGTAATAATGTTTGGACTAATGATATTTGCACTGATAACTTGTGGAAATAAACAGGAAGATGCTAAAGATGCTGGTCAATCAGCAAATGGAGATAAAAAAATAAAAATTGTTACAACAACAACAATGCTTGCAGATCTCAGCAGAGTAATCGGTGGAGATAAAGTTGAAGTTGAAGGACTCATGGGAGAAGGAGTAGATCCTCACTTATATACAGCCAGTGCAGGAGATGTTGATAAACTTTCAAAGGCTGATTTGATAGTTTATGGTGGACTTCATCTTGAAGGTAAAATGACAGAAGTTTTTGAGAGTATGGCTCAACAGAAAAAAGCTATACTTAATGTAGGAGATGCAATTGATAAAAGTCAGATTACAATGGAGGAAGAAAATACTCCTGATCCGCATGTATGGTTTAATACAGAACTATGGGGAAAAGAAGCTGAAGCATTGGCAAATAAACTGGCTGAAATAGATGCTAAAAATGCAGATTATTATAAACAGAATTATGAAAAATACAAAACAGAACTGGCTGAACTTACTGAATATGTAAAGGGAAGAATAAATGAAATTCCTGAAAAAAGTAGAGTGCTTGTAACTGCTCATGACGCATTTGGATATTTTGGAAAACAGTTTGGACTTGAAGTTAAGGCAATACAGGGAGTTTCTACAGACTCTGAAACAGGTACTAAAAATATAAGCGATCTTGCAAACTTTATTGTTGAAAGAAATATAAAGGCTATTTTTGTAGAGTCTTCAGTACCTAAAAAAAGTATAGAAGCATTACAGGAAGCAGTAAAAGCAAAAGGAAAAGAAGTGAAAATTGGTGGAGAACTTTATTCAGATTCGTTAGGAGATAAGGAACATAATACAGAATCATATATAAAAACAGTAAAAGCCAATGCAGATACAATTGCAAATGCATTAAAATAAGTATATAATAGAAACAAAACAGAAGAATGTAGAGGATAAGTTATGACAACAGCAAATGATATGGAAAATAAACAGAATAATGAAATTATTATAAAAGTAGAAGACCTGACAGTAGCCTATGAAGATAAGCCTGTCCTATGGGATGTGGAATTAAATGTAAAAAAAGGTGTACTGATGGCAATAGTAGGTCCAAACGGTGCAGGAAAATCAACATTAATTAAAACAATGCTTAACCTTATAAAACCTGTTACCGGAGAAGTTCGATTCTATAATGAAAAGTATACGAAAGTAAGGAATAAAATAGCATATGTTCCTCAAAGAGGAAGTGTAGACTGGGATTTTCCTACAACTGTATTTGATGTGGTTGAAATGGGGCGTTATGGAAAAGTTGGATGGCTAAAAAAAGTAGGAAAAATTGATAAGGAAAAAACAAAGGAATCTATTGCAAAAGTTGGAATGGAAGAATTTTCCGACAGACAGATAAGCCAGCTTTCGGGAGGGCAGCAGCAGAGAGTATTCTTAGCGAGGGCTCTGGTACAGGAAGCAGAAATCTATTTTATGGATGAGCCATTTCAGGGAGTAGACAGCAAGACAGAAAAATCAATAGTTGATATGCTGAAAAAACTTAGGGATGAAGGAAAAACAGTTATTGCAGTACATCATGACCTTCAGACGGTAAAGGAATATTTTGATTATGTAACTTTCATTAATGTTTCAGTAGTTGCATCGGGACATGTAGATGATGTATTTACTGAGGAAAATATTGAAAAAACATATAAGAATAAATCTCGTTCAATTTCTATAAGGCAGTCTTTAGAAAAAGAAAATACAGAAATAAAAAAGGAGGGATAAAATAATGGATATTTTAAAACTTCTTTTAACAGATCATACATTCAGGACTGTAGCTATGGGATGTACGCTTTTAGGTATAGTTTCGGGAATGATTGGATGTTTTGCAGTACTCAGAAAGCAAAGTCTGCTAGGTGATGCTGTCTCTCATGCTTCCCTTCCGGGAGTATGTATAGCCTTTATAATTACAAACAGTAAAAATACAGAAGTATTACTTATAGGAGCTTTATGTGTTGGAATTATGTGTATTGGATTAATACAGATAATTCAGAATTATACTAAAATAAAATTTGATAGTGCATTAGCTTTTATATTATCGGTCTTTTTTGGTTTGGGACTGGTTCTGATGTCATATTTGAATAAATTACCTGGTGCTAATAAATCAGGACTGAATAAGTTTATATTTGGTCAGGCATCAACATTTCTTGAAAGAGATGTAAATATTATGTTTTATGTAGGAATTATTCTTTTAATAATTATTGTATTATTTTGGAAGGAGTTTAAAATATCCTCCTTTGATGTTGATTTTGCCAGTACGATAGGGTTTCCTGCAAAAGCTATTGGGCTATTTATATCATTTCTTATAGTAATTACTGTCATAATAGGAATACAGGCCGCAGGAGTCATACTTATAAGCGCCATGATAATTTCACCTGCTGTCGCTGCCAGACAGTGGACTGACAGGCTTTCAGTAATGGTTGTGTTAGCAGGTATTTTTGGTGGGCTTTCAGGATTTATAGGAACAGCAGTAAGTATAAGTAAAAGTGATCTTCCTACAGGTCCTGTGATTGTAATGCTTATAAGTATAATTGTACTTTTCAGTATTATGTTCTCAAGTAAGAGAGGAATTGTCTTTAAAATAATTAGAAATAACAAAAGAAAAAAAATACTTACAGAAGAGTTACAAAAACATAAAGCGGAAAAAATGAAACTTAAAAATGATGTTTATCAGCCGAAAGGAGGAGATAGAGTATGAGTGCAGGATTAGAAATACAGCTGATAGCAATTCTTGTAGCGGGAGCTTGTTCCATATTAGGAGTTTTTCTTGTTCTGAAGAGCATGGCAATGGTATCTGACGCAATAACCCATACAATATTACTGGGAATTGTTCTGGCTTTCTTTATTGTTCATGATCTTAACTCTCCTTTTTTGATTATTGGTGCCGGAATAATAGGAGTTTTAACAGTTTATCTTGTAGAATTGCTTAATTCTACAAGATTACTAAAAGAAGATTCAGCAATAGGAATAGTTTTTCCTTTATTATTCAGCATGGCAGTAATTTTAATTTCGAAATATACAAAAAATGTTCATCTGGATGTAGATTCAGTTTTACTTGGAGAACTTGCATTTGCTCCGTTTAATAGAGTTGAACTTTTTGGATTTTCAGTTGCCAAGAGTCTTGTAAGTATATTTATAATTTTTTTAATAAATTTTCTTTTTATTACTGCATTTTTTAAAGAATTAAAAATATCAACATTTGATAAGGCTCTTGCAGTAACTTTAGGTATGCAGCCTGTATTGGTACATTATATCCTTATGTCCTTGGTTTCTGTAACTGCAGTTACTTCTTTTGGAGCAGTAGGATCAATACTGGTAGTTGCTTTCATGATAGGACCTCCAATAACTGCATATCTCATGACAAACAGACTTAAGGAAATGATAATTTTAAGTCTGATTATAGGAGCTGTAGCATCAGTCATTGGATACAATATGGCAATTTTATTTGATGTATCAATAGCAGGAAGCATCGCTATAATAATAGGAATATTATTTATTATAGTATTGATAGTTTCTCCAAAAAGTGGACTGATTTCTACAATAAAAAGAAAAAGAAATCAGAAACTGGAATTTTCTGTTAAAATATTACTTATTCATATTGCAAATCATATGAATACAGCTGAAGAAATAGATGAATGTGGAGTAGATACACTGGAATACCACTTGAGATGGGAAAAAATATTTTTAAATAAAGTTTTGAAAAAGGCTATGGAGAAAAAACTTATATATATTGAAAACAGAATTTTTAAATTATCTGATAAAGGAAAAGAATATTTAATATAAAAAGAATAATAAATTAATTTATCCTATATAATTTTATTGATATTTTAAATTGTTCAAAAATAGAAAAAATACAGCATTGATAATATGTTTTTTTATATAATTTTTTATAAATGTAAAAAAATTTAAAAAAAAGCTTGTATTTTTTCTATTTTTTTGGTATTATCTTAGTATAAAAAGAAAAATCTAAGTAAAATTACAATATTATGAAATATAATTATGAAATATATATCAAATATATGTAAAAGGATTCATAGTTTGTAGTAAGGGAGGAAAATCAAATGGTAAAAAAACCTACGTTAGTGGCGTTATCATCATTGATGGCGTTATCTATACCAACTGTATCAGAAAAATTGTCTACATCTGAAATGAGAAAAAATTCTATAAAACCAAATGCGGTTGAATTAAATGGAGACGCACAGAAAGATATTCCTGAAACAGAGCCTGCAAAACAACCTACTTTAGCTTCCGATCCTGATTTGATAACAGTAGAATTGTCACAGGATGGAACATCAACAGTAATAAAAAATAACCAACAGGAAGAAAATAAACCACAGACTAAGAAAAAAGATGATTTTATACCGGAACCAAACATGGTTGGAAGTTCAAAACTTGATATTACGAAAGTGGAAGTGCTTAGTGTCAAGGCTGATGAGCTGAAATTTAAATTGAACAGTTCAAAATTGTCAGAAGAGGCTGTTCCTACATTAAAAGATATAAAGGAATATATTGAGAAAAATGATTATGTTGTAGCTATAGTTGGATATACTGACTCTTCAGGATTAAATTCATATAATGCAAGATTGTCTTTAAAAAGAGCAGAAAGTGTAAGTTCAAAGCTTATAGAATTAGGATTGTCTCCGACAAGAATAATAGAAATACTTGGAAAAGGAGATGAAAATCCTGTTGCAAATAATGAAACAGAAGCTGGAAGAAATGCTAACAGAAGAGTAGAATTCAGACTTGTAAAAAGAGGAATGAATTTGTTGTAATTACAATGTTATCAATTTCAATAATATGAAGAAGGTTTATTGTAAATTTAAAATTTCAATAAGCCTTTTTTCCGTATGTAAAAAATTATTTACTGGATAAGAAAAAATGATGTATTTATTTTATACACCATTTTTTTGTTATAATATTTTAGGGAATTATATAATTCATAAATTTTACATTAGATTTTTGTCATATGCCATTTTTTCCAGTTCCTTTATTCTGTCAGATGTAGAAGGGTGTGTTCTAAATAAATCAGCAAGTCCCTGAAGTCCTGAAAGAGGATTGATAATAAACATATGTGAATATGCAGGATTTTGCTTTGTCATAGGAATATTATGACTATATGATTCAAGTTTATTTAAAGCATCCCTTAAATATAGAGGATTTCCTGAAAATTCTGCTCCTGCCCTGTCAGCCATAAATTCCCTACGACGGGAAATTGACATTTGAATAATTGCTGCAGCAACAGGTGCAAGAAAAGAGAATAACATAAGAGTTCCAGTATTATTTCTTCGTCTTCTCGAATCTCCTGAATTTCCAAAATAAGGAAGAAATCTAGCAATATTGGAAATCGCTCCTGCAAAAGTTGCAGCTATTGTACTTATAAGAATATCCCTATGCTTAACATGTCCAAGTTCATGTCCTAAAACTCCGGCAAGTTCATTATCATTCATAATTTCAAGCAGACCTTCAGTACATGCAACTGCAGCATGTTGAGGATTTCTACCTGTAGCAAATGCGTTAGGCTGTCTTTCCGGAATAATATAAACTTTTGGCATAGGTAACTTAGCATTAGCAGCTAAATTTTTAACCATTCTGTATAATCTTGGATTATTAAGTTCTGTAACTTCCTTACCATTATATGCACTTAAAACCATTTTATCACTGAACCAGTAGCTGAAGAAGCTCATTCCGCCAGCTATCAGAAGTCCTATTAAAGCACCTGAACTATTTCCTAGCAGTCCTCCAATGGTTGTAAACAGCATAATTAATGCAAACATAAGCATTCCTGTTTTTAATGAGTTAGCAAACATTTTTTTCTCCTTTTTATTATTTTCTTCATTATAATATATAAAAGGTATTTTTTCAATTAAAAGTTTAATGGAAAA
>ERZ772764.26-NODE-26-length-101917-cov-5.392187_pt1 | contig 101917 bp, 79 predicted proteins | sample MGYA00512163_ERZ772764 | MGnify/ENA primary metagenome ERZ772764 (study PRJEB29015, sample SAMEA2737903) | human oral metagenome | biome: human oral; feature: human-associated habitat; material: dental | place: China | collected 2094 ... | reverse complement strand
CGCGCACCCCGAACTGGATCTTCCCGGTCTCCGCCAAGGGCTACACCCAGGGCGAAAACGGACAGTTCATCCAGGCGATGTACCGCCCCCTCTTCGCCTACAAGTCCACCTCCGACACCCCCTACAAGATCAACCTGCCCAAGTCCCTGGGCACGGTCCCCGAGGTCTCCGAAGACGGTAAGACCTTCACCATCAAGCTGCGCGACGACGCCAAGTGGTCCGACGGCACCCCCGTCACCACCCGCGACGTTGAGTTCTGGTGGAACCTCGTCACCAACAACAAGGACGAGTGGGCCTCCTACAAGAAGGGCTTCTTCCCCGACGGCGCCGAGCTGAAGATCGTCGACGAGCACACGTTCTCCATCACCACCGAGGATAAGTTCGCGCCGGCCTGGTTCATTGACAACCAGATCAACAAGGTTGCCCTCCTCCCCCAGCACGCCTGGGACAAGTCCAGCGCCGACGAGGCTGTCTCCGACCTCGACCGCACCCCCGAGGGCGCCCAGAAGGTCTTCTCCTACCTGCAGGGCGAGGCCAAGAACCTCTCCTCCTACGCCACCAACCCGCTGTGGCAGACGGTGAACGGCCCCTGGAAGCTTTCCTCCTTCACCCCCGACCAGGGCCTCGAGCTCGTTCCCAACGAGAACTACTGGGGCGAGGACAAGCCCAAGATCGACAAGCTGATCTACAAGGCCTTCACAGGTGACGACGCCGAGTTCAACTCCGTACGCTCCGGCGCCATCGACTTCGGTTACATCCCGGCTGCTCAGTACAACCAGCGCAAGGCCGTTGAGGACAAGGGCTACCAGGTCTTCCTCTGGCCCGGCAACACCATCACCTACCTGGCCCTGAACTTCTACGACAAGGCCCCCGGCTCGAAGTTCATCAAGCAGAAGTACATCCGCCAGGCCATGCAGGAGCTCATCGACCAGCCGACCCTGTCTGAGAAGATCTGGTCCGGCACCGCTTCCCCGACCTGTGGCCCCGTCCCCATGGCGGCTGACAAGGTCGGCACCACCGAGGGCTGCGTCTACAAGTTCGATCCGGACGCCGCCAAGAAGCTCCTCGAGGACCACGGCTGGAAGATCAACCCCGACGGTGCCAGCACTTGCGAGAACCCCGGCACCGGCGACAACCAGTGCGGTGAGGGCATCGCAGCCGGCGACGCGCTGAACTTCAAGCTCGTCTCCCAGTCGGGCTTCGTCTCCACGCACCAGATGTTCGAAGAGATCATTTCCCAGTTCGGCAAGGTCGGCATCAAGATCGACATGAACGAGGTTCCCGATTCGGTCGGCGCCTCGCAGGCATGCGACGACGAGACCCCCTGCACGTGGGACATGTCCTTCTTCGGCTCCCAGACCTCGTGGGGCTTCCCGATCTATGCCTCCGGCGAGCGCCTCTTCGCCACTGACGCGCCCGTCAACCTCGGCCAGTACTCCAACCCCGAGGCCGACAAGCTGATCGAAGAGTCGACCCGCTCCTCCGAGCCCGACGCTCTCCAGGCATACAACGACTACCTCGCGGAGGACCTCCCCGTTCTGTGGATGCCCAACCCGTACTACCAGATCACTGCGGTGAAGAAGACGCTCAACCTGGGCGACATCGACGCCACCGGCGACACCTGGCCCGAGGATTGGTCGTGGTCGACCGAAGGTAAGTAGCCCTTCGCCTTGACGCCTCATGGGGCAGGCGCCCGCACCCGCACATACGGGCGCCTGCCCCCTTACTGTGGAGTTCGCAATGATCCAATTCATCCTCAAACGCCTCGGCCAGGCAGTCATCGTCGTCTTCCTGGTCACCATCATCACCTTCATCCTTCTCCAATCCCAGCCGGGCGGCGCAGCCCGAGCAGCCCTCGGTAAGGATGCGACCAAAGAACAGCTCGCGGCCTTCGACCACGAGAACGGATACGATCGCCCGATCCCCGAGCAGTACGTCAGCTACCTGAACAAAATTGCGCACGGCGACTTCGGATACTCCTACCAGCACAACCAGTCCGTGAACGACCTGCTGGCCGCCCGCCTGCCGCGCACCATCTTCCTGTCCCTCCTGTCCACCATCCTCGCCCTCATCGTCGCGATTCCCCTCGGCGTGTGGCAGGCAGTAAAAAGAAATAAAGCGCCTGACTACGTGGTCACGATCGCGTGTCTGCTCGCCTACTCGACCCCCATCTTCTTCGCGGGCCTTCTGCTGATCGTCCTCTTCTCCCAGGTGTGGCCCATCCTGCCCAACGATGCGCCGCAAGGCGAGGATCTCGCGGTCATGTGGGAGCAGTGGGATCACTTGATTCTGCCCGTGTGCGCCCTCTCGATTGGAACGATCGCCGCCTACGCGCGCTACGTGCGCTCCTCCATGGTGGACAACCTCAACGAGCAGTACGTGCGCACCGCCCGCGCGAAGGGCCTGTCGGAATTCCGCGTTGTCTTCGTCCACACCCTGCGCAACGCCATGTTCCCCGTCATCACGATGATCGGCCTGTACATCCCCGCGATGTTCTGTGGCGCCCTGGTCATCGAGACGCTCTTCAACTTCAACGGCATGGGCTACCTGTACTACCAGGCGACCGGCAGGCGCGACTACCCGATCCTCCTCGGCGTCGCCCTGATCGTCTCCTTCGCGACCGTCATCGGCGCGCTCCTGGCAGACTTCCTGTACGCCCTCGCTGATCCCCGCATCCGACTGGCAGGACGTGCCAAATGACCACAGCAACCGCACCCGTGAGCGCGCCAGCGAAGGCGCGCACTGCCCGGAAGTCGACGAAGCTTCAGGGCCTGCAGGTCTTCATGGAAAACAAGCTCGCTGTCTTCGGCGTATGCCTGATCCTCATCCTGATGGCCTTCTCATTCATCGGCCCCATGTTCTATGTGACCGACCAGATCCACACCGACCTGTCGAACTCGGCGCTGGCCCCCTCCGCCGAGCACCCGCTCGGCACCGACATGGTCGGCTACGACCAGCTCGGACGCCTCATGAAGGGCGGCCAGACCTCGATCATCGTCGGCCTCTTCGCCGGCATCTTCGCGACCACGATCGGTACCCTCTACGGTGCGATCGCCGGCTTCGTGGGCGGCTGGATCGATGCGGTCATGATGCGTATCGTTGACGCACTCATGTCCGTGCCCGTCCTGTTCCTCTTCATGCTGATCGCCACGATGATCCCCCCGACCGTCCCGGTCCTCATCATCATCATGTCAGCACTGTCCTGGCTGGGCACATCCCGATTGATTCGAGGCGAGGCCCTATCCCTGCGCACGCGCGAATACGTCGTCGCGATGCGCGGTATGGGCGGATCGATGCCCCGAGCGATTCGGACGCACATCGTGCGCAACACGATCGGCACCGTTATCGTCAACGCGACCTTCCAGGTCGCCGACGCCGTCCTCTACGTCGCCTACCTGTCGTTCCTCGGCCTGGGCGCGCAGCCTCCCGCCACTGACTGGGGAGCCATGCTCTCCAACAGCCAGTCGCACGTCTACTCGGGCAACTGGTGGCTGCTCTACCCGCCGGGCGTCCTCATCATCCTCCTGGTCCTGTCGTTCAACTTCATCGGCGACGGCCTGCGTGACGCCTTCGAAGTTCGACTGCGCAAGAGGTGAGCACTGAACTATGAATACTCCACTCCTTCAGATCAAAGATCTGCACACCGACATTGAGATCCGTTCCGGCGTGGTCCGCGCCCTCTCCGGCGTCGATCTGCACGTGAACCCCGGCGAAACCCTCGGCATCGTGGGCGAATCCGGCTCAGGCAAGACCATGACCGCCCTGTCTCTCATGGGGCTCCTGCCCCAGGGCGGCAAGGTCTCCTCCGGGTCGATCATCCTCGACGGACAGGACCTCACCCAGCTGCCGCTCAAGGAGAAGCGCAAGCTGCGCGGCACCAAGGTCGGCATGATCTTCCAGGATCCACTCACCTCCCTGAACCCGACCATGAAGATCGGCCTTCAGGTGTGCGAACCGCTGCGCGTGCACGAGGGCCTGTCGAAGAAGGAAGCTCTCGAACGCGCCGTCGAGATCCTCAAGCGCGTTGGTATGCCTCGTCCCGAGGTCGTTATCAACAACTACCCGCACCAGCTCTCGGGCGGTATGCGTCAGCGCGTCATGATCGCCATGGCCCTCGTGTGCAAGCCGCGCATCCTCATCGCGGACGAGCCCACGACGGCCCTGGACGTGACGACGCAGATGCAGATCCTCGACCTCATCGACGAGCTGCGCGACGAATACAAGATGGGCGTCATCCTCATCACCCACGACCTGGGTGTTGTGGCCGGTCACACCGATCGCGTTGCCGTCATGTACGCCGGACGCATCGTTGAAACCGCACCGACGAAGACACTGTTCACCGAGCCAAAGCACCGCTACACGAGCTCGCTCATGGCAGCCCTGCCCGAGCGCGCCCTCGCAGCCGGCACCAAGCTCTTCTCCATCCCCGGCGCTCCCCCATCGCTGACCAACCTGCCGGTAGGCTGCCGCTTCGCAGCCCGCTGCCTGTGGGCCACCGACGAGTGCCGCGCGGGCTACCCGGACCTGAGCGGCGACGAGACCCACACCTTCTCCTGCTTCCACCCGGTCCAGGAAGGAGACGAGTCTCCCGCAGTCCTCCAGGGCAAGCTGGATTCCAACAAGACCGACCGTGCGGCCGCGGACGTCCCGCAGATCTCCCACGAAACACTACTCGACGTCAAGGAGGCTTCGCGCGAGTACGAGTCGGCCGGATCGGGCTTCTTCAAGCGCGAGAAGGGCGTCGTCTCCGCCGTCGACCGCGTCTCCATCACGGTGAAGAAGGGCGAGACCTACGGCCTCGTCGGCGAGTCCGGCTGCGGTAAGTCCACCGTCGGCCGACTCATCGCCGGCCTCGAGCCGCCCTCGGGTGGCGCCATCGAACTCGATGGACGCGACCTGGCCACGCTCAAGGGACGCGACGCCGTACGCATCCACCGCGACGTGCAGATGATGTTCCAGGACTCCTACGCGGCGATGGACCCGCGCATGCGCATCGACCAGATCCTGGCCGAGCCCATGAGCATCCAGAAGACCGGCAACGCTCGCCAGATCGCCGAGCGCATCATGGAGATCCTCGAACAGGTCGGCCTGACCGAAGAGATCCTCGACCGCTACCCGCACGAATTCTCGGGCGGACAGCTCCAGCGCATCGGCTTCGCCCGTTCGCTGACCCTCGCGCCCGACCTCATCGTGGCGGACGAGCCCGTTTCCGCGCTTGACGTCTCCGTCCAGGCACAGGTCCTCAACCTCATGAAGGACCTGCAGCAGGAACTGGGCCTGTCCTACCTGTTCATCAGCCACGACCTTGCCGTCGTCCAGTACATGGCGGACCGCATCGGCGTCATGTACCTGGGCCGCATCGTCGAGGAGGGCCCAGCTTCCGAGGTCGTCAAGAACCCGAAGCACCCCTACACGAAGGCGCTCATCGACTCGATTCCCGTGCCCGACCCGGAGTTCAAGCACGACGAGAGTGCCATCAAGCTCACCGGCGAGCCGCCGAGCGCCGTCAACCCGCCTGAGGGTTGCCGCTTCCGCCCGCGTTGCCCGTTTGCGGGCGAGGAGTGCAAGGTGCAGCCCATGCTCACGGATGAGACGCACCGCGTGGCCTGCCACCACCCGCTCCTGTCACTGAGCGTGAAGGAAAAGGTGGACGCCTGACACATACGTTCATGCGAGCTCCAAGCGGTGCCCCCGGCCTGAGTCATCAGGCCGGGGGCACCGTCATGCGCGGAACCGACACCATCCGGTTCCAACGGCCACGAGCACGCCGGGGCGCCACTGCCCATCGCGGCGGCATCATGGCCACAAAGACGCGTGTGGGGCGCGACCACGCGGTCACGCCCCACACACTTCGCTGTCGTCAGCGCGTCACTTGGAGACGGCCTTCTTCAGGGTGGAGCCAGCGGAGAGCTTGACGCCGTAGCCAGCGGGGATCTTGATCTCTTCGCCGGTGCGGGGGTTGCGGCCGGTGCGGGCGGCGCGCTCAACACGCTCGACCGAGAGCAGGCCGGTGACCTTGACGGCCTCGCCCTTAGCCAGGGACTCAACGAGGACGGCCTGGAAGGCAGCCAGGGCCTCGTCGGCCTTCGCCTTGGTCAGGTCGGCACGTTCGGCAATCTGAGCGACAAGCTCGGTACGGTTCACGGACATTGAGAAACCTCATTCCTGTTCGTTCTTGGTTACCACTTTCGTGGCCACGAATGACACACTACGAAATCTTCGACGATTTCGCCGACTTTAGGGCAAGATTTCGCGGATTTCACGAAAGATTTTCGTTTTTTTGCCCAAAAAACCGTCAATTCTGTGCCTCAGGTCACCCAAACTTGCCGAATGGTTGTTATTTCACCACCTTCAAATGCGGTGTCACGGGCACGTTTCCCAGTAACAGGAATGCCTCCCACAACCGAGGGCAGACCTCTCTCATAACACCTGACAAACATCGATGGCCAATCGCTCCCCGAGGACATCCGCACGTCCCCCGCTTCACACCCCATCGTTCACGAAGCGAGACGGAAACCAACGACAGGTGACGACTAAGTCCACCACCTCACAACCATCAACGGAGGGACAAAACGCGACACTTCAACCCCGACCTCCAACAACTCGCCCACGTCACACCTCCCACGACAAGGAGAAACAAGATATAACTCGCCACACTTTTTAAATAACTCGTAAAAACTGCTGCCCGATCACAGAGAATGGATGCGTCCCTTCAACACTTGGATAAAGGTCCAGGAGACACAGATGGCATCAAGCCCCTCGTCCGCTCCCCACCCCGTCGATCAAATTCCTCCCTTTGGAAAACTCACCATTCTGGGCATCCAACACGTCCTCGCGTTCTACGCGGGCGCTGTGGTCGTCCCCCTCGTTATCGCTTCCGGGCTCGGACTCGATAAACACACGCTGGTCCACCTCATCAACGCGGACCTGCTCACCTGTGGCATCGCCACCATCATCCAGTCGGCCGGCATCGGCCGTTTCATCGGCGTGAAGCTCCCCCTCATTCAGGGCGTCACCTTCACCGCCGTCTCACCCCTCATCGCGATCGGCGCGGCAGCCACGCCCGCCGGCGCGGACCCCAGGACCGGCCTGGCCACCATGTACGGCTCCATCATCGCCGTCGGCCTCATCGTCTTCCTGGTCGCACCCTTCTTTGCAAAGCTCCTGCGCTTCTTCCCACCGATCGTCACGGGCACTCTCCTGACGGTCATGGGCACGACACTCCTGTCCGTCTCCGCCGGAGACATCGTCGCCTGGGCCGATAAGGCGGCTGATGATGCAGCGAAGACGGCCTCGACGTACGAGGCTCTCGGCCTCGCATTCGGCACGATCGCGATCATCATCATCATTCAGCGCCTCTTCAAGGGCTTCATGGGAACGCTCTCCGTCCTCCTCGCGCTGCTGATCATGACGGCCGTCGCCTTCGCCATAGGCAAGACCGACTTCTCCGGCGTCGGTGAGGCCAGCTGGGTCGCCATTACACCCCCCTTCTACTTCGGCATCCCGAAGTTCTCACTGACGGCAATCATCGCCATGATCATCGTCATGGCGGTCACCGCCGTGGAGACCACCGGCGACGTCTTCGCCACCGGCGAGGTCGTGGGCAAGCGCATTGCCCCGCGCGACATCGCAAACGCCCTGCGCGCCGACGGCCTGTCCACCCTGCTGGGCGGCGTCCTCAACTCCTTCCCCTACACCTGTTTCGCGCAGAACGTCGGCCTCGTGCGCCTCACCCGCGTGAAGTCCCGCTGGGTCGTGACCGCAGCGGGTGTCTTCATGATCATCCTCGGCCTGCTGCCCAAGGCGGCGGCCATCGTCGCGGCGATTCCGCAGCCCGTCATCGGCGGCGCGTCCCTGGCGATGTTCGCGAACGTCGCGGTTGTTGGCATCCAGACCCTCTCGAAGGTGGATCTACGAGACAATCGCAACGCAGTCATCGTCTCTACGTCGATCGGCCTTGCCCTCCTCGTGACGCTGAAGCCCGGTATTGTCACGGTCATGCCTTCCTGGCTGCAGATCATCTTCGGTTCCGGCGTCACCATCGGCTCGCTGACGGCCATCATCTTGAACCTCCTTTTCTTCCACATCGGACGCCCCGCCTCGCCGGACGTGGCCGTGGTGGATGGCAAGAAGATCAACCTGGACGACGTGAACGCGATGGATCGCGACCAGTTCGTGGCGACCTTCTCGTCGATGTTCTCCTCGCACACGTGGCCGGTCGAGCGCGCCTGGGAGTCCCGTCCTTTCGCTTCCGTGTCCGAGCTGCGTTCCTCCTTCGAGGACGCGGTCCTGGCGGCCTCCCCCGAGGAGGCCGAGGAGCTCATCGCTTCCTACACGGACGTCGTCTCCCTGGTCCTCGACGGCGCGGGCGACGAGCAGGCGAGCTCGGATACCTCGTCCCTGTCCGTGGGCAAGGTGTCCTCCGAGGAAGCCGAGGAGCTGCGCGCTCTGGCTGCCGCCTACCGCGAGAAGTTCAATCGTCCGCTGGTCATCTGCGTGGACAACGTGGTGGACCGCAAGCACCTGCTGTCCTCGGGCTGGCGCCGCGTCGAGCACTCCCCTGCTCGCGAGGCTCGCTTCGCCCTCGGCGAGGTCATCGACATCGCCGACCTGCGCTTCGATCAGCTGGTCGCCGACGCGAACCCCATGCGCGCAGCGTGGGACGCTGGTTTTGAGCGCCTCTGAGTAGCACTCGGGTCTCCAACTGACGAGGCCGGGGCGCGTCGGGCGATATGCCTGGCGCGCCCCGGTTTTTCGTGCCCAGCACAGCCCGCAGCGCAAACTCCTCACCACACTCCGTACTACAGACCCATCATGAAAAACACCACCGCACACACTCAGCTGCACAGACGACGAAGCCACCGCCAACACGTCACGCTCTTCGCCCGCAGTTCCCACGAGTCGCTCCAGATGCAGATACGCCGAGGGGCCGACCTGACGGTCGACCCCTCGGCGTATCCCATCAACACAGTGCAAGTAGTCCCAGTAAGCTCCTCAGCATGTCTCTCGTCGGCATTACCCGAGCCCGAGTGGCCCGTGCCGTATTCCCTTGTGATGACACCTACTGTAAGAGGCCAACCTTGCGACAACGGCAAGGGCAGCTGAGAAATCCCTGGGATTTTGACCCCGCAGATAATTGGGAGCACAACGAGTGTGCGCCCCCGGTCTGCCGGGGGCGCACACGACCTCGTACGAGCTCAATGCCTCGCGTCAGGCATCAGCCGTTCCACTGGCCATTCTCGGCGAAGTAGTACCACTTCCAGCCGATCCAGTGCCCGCCGGTATACATCGCACCCGAATCAGTGCTCAAGTAATACCAGGCACCCCGATCCTGCACCCACCCGGTCATGAGCGCACCACTCGGAGCCATGAAATACCAGGACGACCCATCCTTGACCCAACCAATCGCCATCGCACCACTACCAGGCATCAGGTAGTACCAGGTCAGACCGTCAAGCAACCAACCCGTGCGCATGCGACCAGACGCCGGATCCAGGTAGTACCAAGAACCACCATCCTTGACCCAGCCACTCGCCTGAGCACCCGACGCGTCATGGTAGAACCACGCGCCATCCTCACTCACCCAGCCAGTACGCATGTAGCCATCCGCACCGAAGCGATACGTCGAATTGCCGATCTGCACCGTCTGGCTCGCCGGATAGGTCCCATCCGCATAGCGATACCACCAACCAACAGAATCCTTGATCCACGCCCCACCCTGAGGCGTAGGAGCCGGGGTCGGCTCAGGAGCAGGATCGGGCGTGGGAGCAGGCGCCGGGTCACCCTGGAGGCGAACCTCCTGCTTCACGGGGTTGACGCCCCAGTCCCAGGCGTACAGGTAGGGGGTCACCGGGGCCTCGTCGGTGCGTCCCTGCTTCGCCCACGCGCTCGTAAGCTCCGAGACGGGCACGTCGAAGTGGTAGCGGTGCGTGCCGTCGGCCAGGATCTCACCGTCGTCTTCGAGGAGCTTGCGATAGTACCACGCACCGTCGGCGTCCTCGTGGAAGTCGATGCCGGCCACGGGCGAGGCGTCGGTGACATCGAAGGATACGGTGCGGGCATCGCCCTCACCGCTCACCGTCAGGTTGGAGATGACGGGTGCGTTCGTGTCCAGCGTGAACTCGTAGCTCATCTGCTGAGTCAGCGAGGACGGGCCGTCCGTCGCGGCCTCAATCGTCAGGGTGTAGCGACCGTCGGGCAGCGCGTTACCCGATTCATCAAACCCATCGAAGAAGGGTTCCTCACCGGAAAACTCGCCCGGCTTCATCCAGCCGGTCTCGAGGTCGTAGAGGGACTTGCGCACGCGGTTGATCATGTAGGAGCGCACAGACTGACCCGCGGAGTTGCGGTAGGTGAGCGTCATCGAGGGGACGGAGCGCAGCATGCCGGTCATCGGCGCGATCTTGTCGGGGGCACCCGCCCACTTGGCGCGCGAGGTGATGAGGCGCTGTGTGTTGATCGTCGTGACCAGGTTCGAGTCCTGCTTGTCTGAGAGCGGGTTGAGCGCGCCCAGCGGGATGGACGAGTGCGCGTTGACCAGCGCGGAACGGTAGGCGTGCACGGGCGTCGTCTCGTCATCCGACCACTTGCCGTCGAAGACGCTGGGGGCACCCCAAGAGCCGTAGAAGCCCAGGTAGGGGACGGTCAGGCTCGGCGTCCCGTCCTCGCTCGTGAAGGTCACGGCGCCGTCGATGAAGGTTCCCTTGGGCGTGTTCGCCGAGGCGAAGGCCACGAACTCGGACTCGGGGGTCACCGCGACGCTCACGGTGGCGGTCGACTTTGCGGGGACCGTGATCTGCTGGGCGTCCCCGGCCTCGGACACGCCATCACCGGAGAAGGACAGCGAGATGCCCGCGCCCGCCCAGTTCTGCGAGTGCTCGAGGAAGATGCCTTCCTCGACCATTTCGGAGAGCGCCTGGCCACCGAGCGTGTAGGTGTGGGCGGCGTCGGAGAGGTTGGTCAGGCGCACCTGGAAGGTCCAGCCGTTCGTCCCGTCGCCGAGGTCGGCCTTGGGGCGGGAGGTATCGGCGGCTCCGACGACGGTCGGGTAGATGGTCGCGGTGGTGGCAGCGACCGCGTCAACGGCACCCGCACCGACCTTGCGCGGCGAGTAGTAGGTGCCGTCCCCCAGCTCAACGTCGATGAGCGGGTGGGCGGTACCCATGAGGAGGTTGGTGACGACGGCGTTCTTCTCCTTGGCGCTCATGCCGGAGAATGCGGGGTCACCCGCGATGCGCTGGCGCACGAGCGCGCTGATGCCGGCAACCTGCGGGGAAGCCATCGAGGTGCCCGACAGGCGCTGGTACTCGTTGCCGAGGTACGCGGACATGATGTCGCCGCCGGGGGCCGCGATTTCGGGCTTGAGCGTCAGGTCGGGGGCCACGCCCCACGCGGAGAACTCCGAGGCCGTCGGGTTGTTCGAGGCCAGCACGATGCCGGAGTGCGTGACGGTCAGGTACACGTCCGCGCCGCCCCCGGCGGCCAGCGCCTTGCGGATCGCCTCGCCGTCCTGCTTGGTGATGGTCACCGTGGGCATCGAGGTCGTGGCGCCCAGGATCGACTGGTAGGGCGTGGTCGAGTCGTCGGTGTCGGCGATCATGAGGGCCGCGGGCGTTGACGGGAAGCCTGTCAGGTACGAGGCCTTGAGTTCGTCGGTCATTGCCGTGCCGGTCCGGGTGTCGGTGCCGCCCTTGTCTTCGAGGACGATCGCGTCAGCAAGGCTCAGTCGGTTGGCGCCCGCGTACTTGTCGAGCTCGCCGCCGCCCGCGCCGGCATCGACGACGCGGTAGCTCTTCTCGGGGATGTCACGCAGGCCGCGCACGGCCTCTCCCTGACCGTCGAGCGCGGCGCGGTAGGCGATCTTTCGGTCCCCCAGGGTCACGTAGGGCAGGGCCTCCTGATTGTCGACCGAGGCGACGGCCAGCGTGGACTTGTAGGAGGCGGGTTCGCCGAGCGTGCCCGTGTCGGGGTCGGTCGCGAACGGCTTGTTCTGGCCGCTGTTGTTGCCGTACGCGTTGGAGAATGCGTTGCCCGAAGCGGCGTTGACGCTGATTCCCGCGTTGGTCAATGCTTCGTAGACGCCCGCGAAGACGCTGCCAGCGTCGCTGCTCATGCCGGCGTCGTCACCGAGGGAGAGGTTGATGACGTCGGGCTTGATAACGAGAGCATCGTCGAGGGCGGCCAGGAGGGCACTATCGGGCATCGACCCGTCCGCGTCGGAGGCCACCTTGGCGACGACGATCTGCGCGTGGGGCGCGGTGCCCTGCAGGACGTCAGCGTTGGCGGCCGCGATCGCGGTAACGTGCGTGCCGTGGGACAAGTCCTTCTCGGAGTGGGGAACAACGTCAGCGTCGTTGTCGGCGTAGTCGTAGGCGAAGGGGATCTTGCTGTTGACGTAGGTTCCGGACGCCCCATGCGGCAGCTTGCTCGCGAAGGCCTGAACGTCGGCCTGGCTCAGGCGCACGTCGACGCCCTCCATCGAGCCTGCGAAGGCGTCGTGGTCGGTCTGCAGTCCGGAGTCGATGACCTCGATGACCTGACGATCGCCCTTCTGGGCAGCCTCGGCCGCGTGCGTCATCGCCAGGGAGGAGGCGTTCTTGAGGACGGGTGCGCCCGCCCCATCCGCGCTGGTTTCCAGCGGCTTGTGCACACCCTCGATGAACGCAACCTTCACACCCTGGACCTTCTGGATGGCGGAGAGGGCGGAACCGGGAGCCTCGATGGCGAAGCCATCGAGCGCGTTCGTGTAGTCGCGCACGGTGGCGACCTGCGCGCCGGGCACGGCCGCCTGAACCGCCGAGGCAACGCGGGCCTTGACCTCGTCGCGCGTGGCCGTTGCAGAGCCGCCGACCGATCCCTCCTCGAGCTGGACGATGATCGTCGTCGGGGTATCATCAGCCGCCTCCTGCGCAGAGGCAGCGTCTGGCAGGGTCACTCCCCCAGCCTCGGCCTGGCGAATGGAGAGGAGCGGATCCTCGACGCGCGTGCCCGTGCGCGCCTCGGGGGAGGCGGCCTGGGCGGGGTTAGCGGGGAGGACACCGCCTGGCTGGGGACTCGCCGCGAGCGCCGGGACGCTCACGCCGGTCAGGGCGAGGGCGGCGGCAAGGGCGAGTGCCGGGGTGGAGTGATGGGACATCAATGGCTCACTTACGTATCGACAACGTGAGGATGAGATGCGCACCGTGTGGCGCGCCGTCCCATTATGCGTAAGTTCTGCCAGTTGTGCAGTATGCATGTCCGCTAGACCATCGTCATGTCCACCCACTGACATTTTGTGCAAGGCAGCGCATAGGCTGAGGGGCCGACCTCGCGGTCGACCCCTCAGCCTATCCCATCAACACAGTGCAAGTTTTCCCAGAAGGCTCCTCGAAAAAGTCTCGTCGGCATGTCCCGGACCCTCGTGGTCCGTGCCGTATTCCCTTGTGATGACATTCAGCGTATCGGGCGAACCTTGCGACAACGGCAAGACAACCTGAAAAAACCCTGGGAATTTTGGCGCTTAACCGCTTCGACAGACGTCAGGCCCGCACACCCAACGCGAATCGGGGGGCGGGCCTGGGGCAGGCTCAGAGGTGATCTAGCTGATCAGCTGTCCCGTCTCCGAGAAGGTGTACCAGGTCCAGAAGATGCGCAGGCGACCCGTGGCCATCGCGCCGCTTCCGGTCTTCAGGTAGTACCAGGAGCCCTGTTCCTCGACCCAGCCGGTACGCATGTAGCCGCGCGCGTCGAAGCGGTAGGTGGCCCCGTCGATGGCGAGGGTCGTGTCGGTCGGGTAGGTCCCGTCCTCATAGCGGTACCACCAGCCGCGGCCATCCCGTTTCCACGTTCCTGCCTTCGCGGCGGGGGCGGGAGCGCTCACGTGAATGGTGGCGCTGGCCGTCACGCTGGGCTGCGTCGGGTCGGTCACGGTGATGGTCGCGTCGCCCGCGCCCACTGCACTGACCTCGCCGGTCGCGCTGACGGTTGCCACGGCCTCGTCCGAGGAGGACCAGGAAAGCGCCGTCACGTTGGCGTCCGCGGGTTCGTGGGTGGCACTCAGCGTCAGCGTCTCACCGACACTCAGCGTCGCGGACGTCTGGGAGAGAGCCAGCGACGTCATGGGGATCGCCTTGAGGGTGAACGGAGCCGTCCCCTTGTTGACGGGCCAGTCCCACACGTGCAGGTAGATGGACGACGGGTCGCCACCGATGCTCGCCAAGGCGTCTGTCAGCGGGACGTCGAAGTGGCGGTGCACCAGCCCGTCCTCCCCGCGTTCGGTCGGGTAGACCTCGGCGCCGCGCTCGACGATGGGGCCATCGGCGGTGGCCGAGAAGCCGACGGCCGATATGGGCGAGGAGTCGGCGACGTCGAAGGAGAGCGTGCGGTCGTTACCGTCGCCGCTGACCGTCACGTTCGAGATAACGGGGGCCTTGGTGTCCAGCGTGAGGCCGTAGCTGATCTGCTGGGTCGAGGGCGAGGGTCCCTCGGTCGTGCCCTCGATCGTCAGCGTGTAGCGTCCATCCGGCAGCTCGCTGCCATCGGGCGCGTAGCCGGAGAACCAGGGGGCGCAGCCGGGCACAGAGTCCTCGACGGTGCGCGGCGAGCGCGTCTGCACGTCGTAGATGGACCGATCCGCGCTCCCCCACGTGAAGGTGCGGATGGTTTGGCCTGCCTCGTTGGTGAAGGTGTAGGTCAGGGAGGACACGGAGCGCAGCAGCACGGTACCCGGGCGCACGCCCCTGCGCGCATTTTCGTCCGTCGAACGGGTGATGATGAACAGGTCGGGATCGACCCCGTTGATCATCCGCTCGTCCTCGACATCGAAGGGACTCTGCTGTCCGCACGGGAGGTTTCCGTCCATGAAGGTCGACCCGTAGCCGCTGATGTGGTTGTTCGGGGTGACCTGGTCGAAGATGGCGGGCGCGCCCCAGGAGCCGTAGAAGCCCATGTAGGGGACGGTGAGATTCGGCGCTCCGTCGGTGCTCGTGAAGGTCACGGCACCGTCGATGAACGTGCCCTTGGGAGTGTTCGCAGCCACGTACGAGGCGAAGGCCTCGCGCGGGGTCACGGTGACGGTCACGGTGGACTCCCCCTTGGCGGGCACGGTCACCGAGTCCGCGGAGAACGTCAGGTCGATCCCCTTCCCCGCCCAGTTGGTCGAGTGGTGCGACAGCAGCATGCTCTCGACCTTTTCGGACAGCGCCTGGCCGCCGAGGGTGAAAGTACGGGCGGTGTCGGAGACGTTCGTGAGGGTGACCTGGAAGCTCCAGCCGGAGGTGCCCTCACCCAGGTCGGCCTTGGGACGCGACGGGTTCGCCGCACCGACGACGGTCGGGTACACGAACGAGGTCGTGGCCGCCGCAGCATCAACCAGGCCGGCACCCACTCGGCGAGGCGAGTAGAAGGTACCGTCATCCTGCTGCGCGTCCGTGATCGGGCGGGCGGTGCCCATTAGGAGCTTCGTGACCACAGCGTTCTTCTCGCCGTCCGACAGGCCCGCAAACGCCGGGTCGGATGCCACGCGCTGGCGCACGAGGGTGGCGACGCGCGTGCCCTGGGTGTTCGCAGCACGCGCATATTCGTCTCCTTCGTGCGTGGCGAGCACGTCCGTGTCCCCGTCACCGTAGTCGTAGGCGAAAGGAATCTTGGGGCTGACCCAGACTCCCGCCTTGCCCGCGCCCAGCTGGGAGGTCAGGGAAGCTGCCGCATCCTGCGTGAGGCGCAGTGACGCGGCATCCAGGTCGCCGGCAAAGGCCTCGTGCAAGGTATCGATACCACTGTCGATGAGCTCGATGACCTTGCCCTGCCCCTTCTGGGAGGCCGCGTTGGCTCGCATCATCTGCGCCGCCGCCCCGGGCGTGATGCCGGAGTCTCCACCGCCGGCAGCGGCGCGGTACTGTCCGTTGATCTCCTCGTCGGTGACGAAGGAGTTGTCTCCGTCCAGGAAAGCGCCCTTGACGCCAGCCGTCGCCTGGATCGCACGGAGGGTCGAGGCAGGTGCCTGGATCGCAAATCCATCGAAGGCGTGGAGGTAGTCGCGCACATCGGAGATGGTGGCACCCGGTCTGGCAGCCGCCACGGCCTCGCCAATGCGCGTCTTCATCTGCGCGTAGTAGGCGGCGCGGTCGGTTCCGTCATCACGCGCGTCGAGTTGGACGATGATCGTACTCGGCGAGTCATCGCTGGCCTGCTGGGGCGACGAGGCCTGGGTTGCGTCGGCGTCGGCGCCGAAGGCCGCGGGCACGCCGGTCGTCGTGAATGCGAGGGCACCGTCCGTTATCAGTGTTAGCGCTACGCGTCGGTAGTGGAACATTGTCGGCTCACTTTCTTCACACCTAAAGTGTTGAGCTGCATGAGGGTGAGTGATCGCGCGGCACATCCGCGTGGACGCACTCTCGTCCGAGCTGCCCTGCATCGAATCCCAGTCCTGGAGAACCGTTTCGGTGCCGTCGGCACCGATCTGCACCACGCGCATCTGGCGTCCACCCAGGGTGCCGCCCTGCGCGGAGACCTTCACGGTCGTCGGCGTGCCCACCGAGCTGGTGAGCGTGTACCCGGGGCCGGCCTCGTTGATTCCGTTGCCCGACACCGCAACCTGCGGGCGGGTGTACTCGAAGAGGGCCGCCATGTTGTAGCCAGCCTCCTTCATGGCCGCCTCGGTGAGCGTCCACGCCTTCGAACCCTTGGGGGCGGCGACGTAGATTTCGGTGTTCGCCTTGAGGTCCGAAGCCATGTCTTCCGCGAGCTTGATGTCTTTCACGGTCGAGGGCAGGACCAGGACGCGGGACGTGTCGAACCAGAAGGTGAAGCTGGTCATCCCCTCGCCGAAGTAGGCGCTGTCGGGACGCCCATTGGATGCCTTACCCTCGTAGTAGAACTCGCCGTTGTTTCCGCCGCGCACGATGATGTGGCGCGGGGTGGTGGTGTCGCGCGGGGTCATCCACAGTTCCGTGACCTTCGAGCCCAGCTCGACGGTGTCCAGGCCGTTGTTGACCAGGCCACGGGCTACGGTCACCGAGTTGGGAATGACGATATCGGTAAGGTTGTCGCAGCCGTCAAAGGTGCCGTATTCGATCCTGGTCAGGCCATCAGGCAAGACGACGCGGCGCAGGGACGTGTTGCTTACGAAGGCGGAGTGAGCGATCGCAACCGTACCGTCGGGAACCGTGAATTCGGTGGCCCCGTTCGTGGGCAGAGACAGGACGAGGAGCTTGCCCCCAATGGACTTCTGGTACAGGACGCCGCCATCCACCGAGTAGACGGGATTGGCGCGTGCGACGGTCAGCGAGGTCAGGGATGTCGCCCCGACGAACGCACCTTCCCCGATGGATGTCCGGCCCGAGTCCAGGTGAAGGCGGGTCAGGGAGCTATTGTCGGAGAACGCGAATTTGCCGATGCTCGTCACCGATTCGGGCAGCGTGACCGAGGTGATCGGCGCATCCTCGAACGCGTAGTCACCCACCCTGGTGAGGCGGTTCAGGTCGGGGTGGAAGTTCACCTCGGCGAGTTCCCGGTTGTAGCGGAAGGCGCTGTCCGGCAGGAGCTTCGTGCCGCCCAGGTCAACGCGCGTCAGCTTGTGCTTGTTCCAGAACGCCATGTTGTCCATGGATTCGCAGTCATCGGGCAGGGTCAGGGAGGTGACCTGCGAGCTCACGAAAGCGGCCTTTTCCACGTGGCGCAGGGTCGCAGGCAGGGTCACGTAGGTGATCTGGGCGTAGGAGAACGCGCCCTCGTCGATGGTGTGCGTCCCCTCGGCGACCGGGTAGTGACCACCGGCCTTCTTTGCCTGCGGGGAGGTCGCCAGGTGAGTCAGCCCCTTGGTGTAGAGGACGCCGTCGAGGCTCTGGTAGTTCTGGTTGGCCTAGTCGACGTCGATGCGCTCCAGGAGGGGGTTGCCTGTGAAGGCGTACAGCAGGCCACCGACCTGCATGCTCTGGCCGACGTGGACGAAGCGCAGCTTCTTCATTTCGCCGAATGTTTCCAGGCCCACCATCTCGACCGAACGAGGCAGCGTGATGTGCTCCAGGGGCGTGTAGAGGAATACGCGCTCACCGATGATGGTCAGCTGCGAAGGGTGGTCGTCGTCCTGGAAGGTGATCTCTTCCAGGGGACGGTGCGCAAACGCGAGGTCGTCAATCTCGCGCACGGACGCAGGAACCCAGGCCTTCGTCAGATGTGCACCGGTGAAGGCGCTGGTGCCGATCTTGGTCACGCCCTCGGTGATGCGCACCTCGGTGGCCCCACCGGTGTACCCCACGAGCACGCCGTCGGCGTTGATGACAAAGCCGTCAGCGTCCGCTTGCAGCGGGGCGGCTGCGTTGACCCGACCGGCGGCACCTGCGTCTGCCGCAAATGCGGCTGACACACTGACCACGGTCAGGGACAGGGCGCCGGCGAGTGCGAACGCCAGCACCGTTGACTGTCGACGGGACATCTGTGACCCCCTTTATTGGCAGTTGGTAAGGGAAGGCTCCGCGCTGCGACTACGGCCCCTCATGCCAAACATATCTCTAAAAAAGGTTTTAGATACCCCCTGAGACATTCCTTCTCACCACGTGCCGGTCGATCAGTGGGAATATTTGCACGTATTACCATGCAACAGCCCGGACTGACAGGGATGATCCGAAGGTGATGAGACCGCTTGCCGCCACCCATTTTTCAGGGCTGCAAGACACCTTTCCACCCAATCTGACAAATCAAGCAGTTTCCCGAATTATGCCCATGAGGAACGGCGTATACCCGGCACACAAGGGGCAGACTTGTCACGAGATCGACCTATTGGTCGAATGATGGATCAGCGGACCACTGCCCTATCCCACTCAGCGTCACGCAATCTCTCACCACCTTCTGATGCCGTATGGCGCATGTATGGGCGAGCAAGGCCCGCGCCCCCGGAGATTCTCCGGGGGCGGCGGGCGCAGGGAGCGTCGCTATCAGATCAGCCGATGAGACGTCCCGAATCAGCGAAGTGGTACCACTTCCAACCGATCCAGTGACCACCCGTGTACATCGCACCGGAGTCGGTGCTCAGGTAGTACCAGGAGCCGCCATCCTTCAACCAACCGGTGGTCAGCGCGCCACTGGGAGCCATGTAGTACCAAGACGAGCCATCCTTGACCCAACCGGTCGCCATCGCGCCACTTCCGGGCGTCAGGTAGTACCAGGTAGGACCGTCAAGCAACCAACCCGTGGCCATCCGACCCGATGCAGGGTCCAGGTAGTACCAAGAACCACCATCCTTGACCCAACCGCTCGCCTGAGCGCCCGAAGCATCGTGGTAGAACCAGACGCCGTCCTCGCTCACCCACCCGGTGCGCATGTAGCCATCCGCGCCAAAGCGGTACGCGGAATTGCCGATCTGCACCGTCTGGCCAGCCGGGTAGGTGCCATCAGTGTAGCGGTACCACCAGCCGGTGGAATCACTGATCCACTGGCCTCCCTGCGGGGCAGGAGCAGGATCCGGGGTCGGCTCGGGAGCCGGAGTCGGATCCGGAGAAGGCTCCGGCGCAGGCGTCGGGTCCGGCGTCGGCGCAGGCGTCGGGTCCGGCGTCGGCGCAGGCGTCGGCTCGGGAGTACCCGGCAGCTTCACCATCAGCGTGCTCGTCAGATACGAGGCGTCACGCACCTGGACGCGCAGGCTCACGTCCGCGGCGGACGGGGTCCACGGGAAGGTCACCGAGGAATCCGCAGCGCGGTCCCCACCGTCCGTCACCGTCGTCCAGTCGCGCACGAGCGTCTCGGTGCCGTCCGCGCTGATCTGCACGGCTCGAACCTGTTGCGTACCGGCGATGCCACCGGCGACCGTCGCGGTCACGTCGACCGACGCGCCGACCTCGCCCGTGTACGTGTAACTTCTCGAGGCCTCGGCGATGTTTGCGCCCGCCAGGGTCATCGACGCGCCCGTGTAGGTGTGCAGGTGCGAGACGTCGATGCCGGCCGCCTCGAGGGCACCCTTGGCGACGTTCCACGCCGGCTCACCCTCGGCTGCGGCGACGTACACGTGGGTGTCGTCCTTCTTCGCGTCGCTCAGCTCCGGCTCGAGGTCGAGGCGGGTAAGGGTCGAGGGCAGGACGAGGACGCGCGGGACGTCCACGCCGAAGGACACGCGGGTCATGCCTTCACCGAAGTAGGCGCTCTGGCGGCGACCGTTCGTCGGGCGACCGTCGTACACGAAGGAGCCGTCCACGCCGCCACGCACGACGATGCGACGAGGCATGGGAACCCAGCTGCCTTCCATGCGAATCGAGGTCACCTTGGATCCGTACTCGACGAGCTCCAGGGAGTTTCCGACAACGCCGGTCGAGCGCTCCACCGACTCGGGGATGACGAGCTCGGTCAGGGCCGTCGTGCCCGCGAAGGCGTCGTCACCGATGACCCTCAGGCCCTCGGGCAGGACGACCCGGGTCAGCGTCTTATTGTTCGCGAAGGCCGAGGCACCGATCTTGACCGTTCCCGCGCGCACCGTGTAGTCGGTGAGCGTGTTGGCGGCCGGGGAGAGCATCAGGTGCAGGCCGTCATCCGCCTTGCGGTACAGGACGTTGCGATCGGCCGAGTACACCGGGTTATCGGTGGACACGGTCAGCGTCGCGATCTTGCGGTCGTTGTACAGGGCGGTCTCGGCGAAGGAGGTGACGCCCACGCCGATGTGGAACGAGGTCAGGGCCGTGTTCTCCGAGAAGGCCTGCTCGCCGACCGTGGTCACCGAGTCAGGAAGGGTCACGGAGGACACCGCCGTGCGGCTGAACGCGAAGTCGCCGATCGTCGTGAGGCGGTTCAGCTCGGGTCGGAAGTTGACCCCTTCCTTGGCACTCGTGGACTCGAAGGCACTACCGCCCAGGGAGATCGTGCCTCCCAGGTCGATGCTCGCGAGCTTGCCGGCGGAGCAGAAGGCGCAGGTGCCGACCGTCTCGAACTTCTCGGGCAGGGTCACGGTGGTGAGCGCGGAGAGGCGGAAGGCCTCGTCCTTGATCGTGCGCAGGCTGTCGGGCAGGGTCACGGAGGTGATGCCCGCCTTCTGGAATGCCTTAGGCGCGATCGTCGCGACACCGTCCAGGACCGTGTACGAGCCTCCCATGTTCTTGACTGCCGGGTACATAATCAGCGTCGAGCGATCCTTGGAGTACAGGACACCGTCAACGCTCTCGAAGTTCGGGTTCGCCGGATCGACCTCGACGCTCGTCAGCGCACCGGTTTCCGCGTAGCCGCCGGTCACCGAGGAGGCTGCGACATTGGGCCCCAGCTTGATCGTGGTGAGTGCCGAGTTGTAGTCGAAGACCTCCGCGCCGATCGTCACGAGGGAACGCGGCAGGTCGATCGCCTCCAGGCTCGTGCTGGCGAACGCGCGGTCGGCGATCTTGGTCAGCTGGGCCGGGTGAGCCTCGTCGTCAACGAAGGTTATCTTCTTCAGCGAGCTGTAGATGAAGGCCTCCAGGCCGATCGAGCGCACCGAGGCGGGAATCGTCACGTGTTCCACGGTGGAACTCGCGAAGGCGCGCTCGCCGATGGAGGTCACGGTGTCGGGCAGGGTGACCTCGGTCGCCGAGCCCTTGTACTTCACGAGGACGCCGTCCTCGTTGATCTCGAAGTCGTCGGCGTCGGCTGCGCGCACCGTGACGGGCACGGACGCGGTCTTGGCCACACCGGCCTCGGTCGTGACGGTGGCGGTCAGCGTGCCCGAACCCGCGTGATCGCCGGCGGTCAGCGTCGCCTTGCGCGTGTCAGTGTCGGCGGCGACCGTGGCCAGGTCGGCAGGCTCAACACTCCACGTCACCGCACGGTCCTTCAGCGAAGGCGCCAGGAAGACGGACACGGGGGCGCTCTCCCCCACCTTGACGCTCACTTGAGTCTGAGCGAGCTCGATGCCCGCGTCCTCGGAGATCGTGCGCACGCGGATCTGGGCGCTGGCCGACAGGGCCGGGTTGGAGGCGTCGGTCGCGGTGATCGTCGCCTCGCCGCCGGCCAGGGTGCGGACCTCGCCGCTTTCGTTCACGGTGGCCACGGCCTCGTTCGAGGAGGACCAGACGAGGTCGGTGACATTCGCGTTCGTCGGCTCGTACGAAGCGCTCAGCGCGACCGTCTCGCCCGCGACGACCTCGGACGCCTGCGGGGTGAGGGTCAGGGAGGTCATCGGGATCGTCTGGAATCGGATCACCTGGCGGGCCTGGTTCTTACCCCAGTCCCACGCGAACAGGTAGGCGGTCGCCGGATCCGAAGAGTCCGCGCGGCCGATGAGGTCGGCCCACTTGATCTCGTAGTGCTTGGCATAGGTGCCGTCGGCCTGACGGTTTGCGCCCACGGCCTCCTTCTCGTCGTAGTAGCGACGCGAGGTCGCAGACTCAGAGAAAGCGATGCCGGCCAGCGGCGAGTTGTCGGTGACGTCGAAGGACACGACGCGCTCGTCACCCTCACCGGTCACCGCCAGGTTGGAGATCGCGGGCGCCTGGGTGTCCAGCGTGAACTCCCAGGTCATCTGATGCGAGACGCTGGAGGGTGCGACCGAGGCGGCGTCAATCGTCAGCTTGTAGCGGCCCGCGGGCAGATCCTTGCCGTCCTTGTCGAAGCCGTCGAAGACCGGGTTGTTACCCTCCTGGCTTTCGATGGGCTGGATCTTGCTGGCGTGGTAGTTGAACAGGGACTTGCGGGCGCGCTCGAAGGTGTATTCGCGCACGACCTCGCCGGCCTCGTTCGTGTAGGTGTAGGTGACCTTCGGGGAGTTACGCAGCAGGCAGGTGCGCGGTAGAAGGCGCGAGGGCGCGTCGGGCAGCGCCGAGCGCGACATGATGAAGTACGCGGGGTCGACCGCGCGCACGTCGTCGATCTCCTGGCCGGCGAGCGGGTTCAGGGAACCCAGCGGAACCTCGGTCGCGGGATTGAGCAGCGTCGAGGCGCAGCCGTGGACCGTGTTGGTCGCGCCGTCGAACCACTTGGAATCGAAGACAGCGGGGGCACCCCAGGAGCCGTAGAAGCCCATGTAGGGCACGGTCAGGTCGGGCTGACCGTCGGCACTCGTGAAGGTCACGGCACCGTCGACGAACGTACCCTTGGGCGCGTTCTCCGCTGCGTACGAGGCGAAGGCAGAGCGCGGGGTCACGGTGACGGTCACCGTCGTGGCACCCTTGGCGGGCACGGTCACCGAGTCCGCAGAGTAGGTCAGGTCGATGCCCTGCCCCGCCCAGTTCTTCGAATGCTCGGTGAACAGGCCACCCTCGACGATCTCGGAGAGCGCCTGGCCACCCAGGGTGTACGTGTGGTCGGTGTCGGAGAGGTTCCTCAGGGTCACCTGGAAGGACCACCCGTTCGTGCCCTCACCCAGGTCAGCCTTGGGGCGCCACGGGTTTTCCGCGCCGACGACGATCGGGTACACGGTCGTGGTCGTAGCCGCGAGCGCGTCCACCTGGCCTGCGCCCACGCGGCGCGGCGAGTAGAACGTGCCATTGTTCTGGTCGATGTCGAGCAGCGGGTGGGCGGTGCCCATCATGAGGGTGGTAACGATCGCGGCCTTGTCCGCCTCCGACAGGCCAGCGAATGCCGGGTCGTCGTTGACACGCTGGCGCACGAGGGTGGCGATGCCCGCGACCTGCGGGGTCGCCATGGACGTTCCCGACATGGAGCGGTAGGTGTTGCCCAGGACGGCAGCAACGATATTGCCGCCGGGGGCGGCGATCTCGGGCTTGAGCTTGAGGTCGGGGGTAACACCCCACGACGTGAAGTCGGAGATCGACGGGTTGCTTGAGGCAAGCTTGAGGCCCGCGTGCGGATTGGAGATGGTGATGGAACCGGACTCGCTGGCCTTGATGGCCTCGATGAGTGCGTCCTTCTCCTTCTGGGTGATGGTCACCGTCGGCATCGTATGGGTGGCCTCGATGGTGGCCACGTACGGGTTTTCGCTGGCCTCGGAGTCGCCGATGATGAGGCCGGCGGGCTTGGAGATCAGCTGCGTGAGGCCCTTGACCTTGGCCTCGTGGGTCATGTCCGCGCCGGTGGTGCTGTCGGAGCCACCGCGGTCTTCCAGGACGATGACCTTCGAGAGGTCGCCGGGGTGCTCGGCCACCAGCTTGTCGAGGGCTGCCGCGTCACCAATGCCGGCGTAGACGAGGGTGTAGGTTCCCTCCTCGATGTCCGTGAGGCTCGGCACGAAGGCATCCTTGAGGCCGCGGGACTTTCGGTAGACAACCGTGCGATCCCCCACCATCAGGTAGGGCAGCGCGTCCTGGTTGTTGACCGAGGCAACGGCGAGGGTCGAGCTGTAGGACGCGGGTTCGGAGAGCGTGCCCGCGTCGGGGTCGGTCGCGTAGGGGCGGTTCTTGCCGCTCTTGTTGGAGTAGGCGCTCGAGTAGGAGTTGCCCGCGGCGGCGTTGACGGTCACGCCGGCGGCGGCGAGGTTCTTGTAGACCTCCGCGTACATGGTTCCGGCCTCGGTGCCCATGCCTGCGTCCTCGCCGAGGGAGAGGTTGATCGAGTCGGGCTTGATGACGACAGCGTCGTCGAGGGCCGCCAGGACGGTGTTGTCCGGGATCGATCCGTCCTGGTCGGAGGCGACCTTCGCGACGATGATCTGCGCGTGGGGCGCGGTTCCCTGCAGGTCGGCTGTGTTGGCGGCGGCGATCGCGGCGACGTGGGTGCCATGCGAGAGGTCCTTGCTGGACTTGGGCAGCACGTCGGGGTCGTTGTCCGCGTAGTCGAAGACGAAGGGGATCTTCTTGTTGATGTAGCTGCCGGTCTTGCCGTGCGGCAGCGTGGCGGCGAGGGCCTCGACGTCGGCCTGGCTCATGCGCACGTCGACACCGTCCATGGAACCGGAGAAGGCCTGGTGGGTGGCTTCGATGCCCGTGTCGATGACCTCGACGACCTGACGGTCACCCTTCTGGGTGGCCTGGTTGGCGCGCGTCATCTCCAGGGAAGATGCGTTCTGCAGGGCGGGATCGATGGCCTCGGCACCCAGTGCTCCCCCGTCCCCCTCGACGACCATGGGTTTGTGGTGGCGCTCGATGAAGGCGGCCTTCACGCCCTCAGTCGCCTTGATGGCATCCAGGGACGAGGCCGGGGCCTGGATCGCGAAGCCGTCCAGCGCGTGCATGTAGTCCCGCACGTCGGTGACGTCCGCACCGGGAACCACTGCCTCGACCGCAGTCTCGATACGGTCTTTGACCGTCTCGTGCTTGGTCGAGGAGGACAGCCCGAAGACGCGGCGGTACCACGGGATGCCGACCACTCCGTCTTCGAGCTGGACGATAATTGTCGTCGGGGTGTCGTCGGAGGGGAAGCTCTCGGGGGTGGTGCTCGGGTTCTCTTCTCCTGACTCGTCGGAACTCCCCGACTGCGGGGCTCCGGAGCGTGCGTCGACGGAGGAGGCGGGGGCACCCGACTGGCTTTCCTCGCGCGCATCCAAGGCGAATGCTGCCGGGATACTCACGGTGGTCATGGCGAGGGTGCCCGCGGTTAGCAGCACCAACGCCGAGGTTTTGCGATGGGACATCTATGGCTCACTTGGTTGACAACTGGGTCAGGGATAGGCCGCAGATACGGCACAGCCCAGAGTCTAGGATAGGGTTACCTATCCTTACCGAGAAGCCCCTCTTCTCACCATCCGACGGGCGCTTTACGAAGGCGTCTTTTCTACGTAAACTATCCCTCTTAGCATTACCTAAGCAACGATAGTCGCGCATTATTTGTGCTGGTGGGGCGAAACAACGAACCCGCCAGCAGGCCCATGCGAGCTCCTTCTGGCGGGTTGTTCTGCGCGAGCCGAGCGCGGTGCGGGCGACCGTCAGAGAATGACCGCGGTACCCGTCGCGATGGCAGCAAGCATGCCGTTGTTGGTGCCTGCGGTGAAGTAGTCGACCTTCACTCCGACGACCGCGTTAGCGCCCATGGACTGGGCGCGGGCGCACATTTCGTTGACGGCGGTCGCGGAGGCACCGCCGATCTCTTCCTCGTACTGGGAGGCGCGGCCACCGAACATGTTGGACAGGTTCGCACCGAAATCCTTGAACATGTTGACGCCGGAGATCGCCTCACCGGAGACCATGCCGATGTACTGCTTGACGGGCGCGCCCTCAACGGTCGGGGTCGTCACAACGAGCATCATTCACTCCTTCATAGGGGGCTAACGTGGCAACACTACCCGCGATCCCGCGCGGAGGCTAGTAGGACCGCTCGCGCGCACGAACCCAGGGCGCCTGATGCGCCGCTCGTATCGGGACCTGAAACCCAATCGGCCACAGACACGGCCGTGCTAGCATCTGAGTGTCATCCAAGTTCAGGGGCGCAGCGACGCGCCCGGCGACTTCTGTGGGGCGATGCCATGAAGATGCACATCTACGGGCCCGGCGGGGAAAACTCCCCCACCGCCCTCATCATTCACCCGATGCTGTCCTCGGCATCGAGCATGAAGGCTGCGCTCTGCGACCACATGGGGCCCGGACTGCGTTTCCTCGTGCCGGACTTGTCCGCCCACGGGGACGAGGCCTCGGCCCCCTACGTGTCGGCGGCGGCGGAGGCGGAGGCGATCCACGAGTGTCTGTCCTCCCACGGGGTGCGTCGCCTATCGCTGGGTTTCGGGGCGTCGCTCGGCGGGGTTATCCTGTTCGAGCTGCTGCGATTCCCGGACCTCTCGTTCGATCGGCTGTTCATCGAGGGCGTGAGCTTCTACTCGGGCGGGCCCGTAGCCCGAGTCGGCGGGGCCGTTCTCAGCCGGGTGATGGTCGCCAAGCACCGGAAAGCTCTGCGCGATCCCGACGCCGGGGCCCTCGAGCTCGCGCGCCTCTACGGCGAGCAGGCCGCACGCTCGATGGTCGCCAGTTTCTCCACGATGAGTGAGGAGAGCATCCGCGCGATCGTGCGCGACTGCTCGCATGTCAGCCTGCCACCCCTCTCCCCCGCCATTCAGCGACGCTGCACCTTCGCGTACGGGCAGAAAGACTCGGACCTGCGGCTCGCGCGCCGCGTGATCCCGCGGCTCTACCCGGAGGCCGAGCTACGCGTCTGGCCAGGCTGGGGACACTGCGAGCGCATGAGCCGCGACTCGGTCGCCTACGGGGCGATGCTGCGCGGGGTCATCATGGAGGGGCGCTAGTCCTCCTGCTTCCGGTTGGGAAAAACGGCGATTGCGCAGGGGATGCGCCCTCGGACGAGGCGGAAGCGGGCCTCGTCGTAGCCCATCCCCTCGACAAACGCCTGGTACGAGGCCGGGGTGAAGTGCTCCTGAAAGCGCACCCCCAGGCGGGACAACAGCCGCGGAATGGGGTTGTTCGCACCATCTGTGAGGCTCACGTAGGTGGGGACGATGATCGTGCCGCCCGGCTTCACGACTCGAGCAAGTTCTCGTAAGGCGTGCGCGGGGTCAGGCAACAGGTGGATGACATTGCCCGCGACGGCCACATCGAAGGAATCGGCGACGTAGCGTAGGGCCGTGATGTCGGCTTGCTCGACGGTGACGTTCGAGTGTGTCGCGAGCTTCTTACGGGCTTGCGAGAGCATGCCCTCGGAGTAGTCCGTGGCGACCAGGCGGGCGCACACCGGGGCAATGGCGACGCTAATCGCGCCGGTGCCGCACGCACATTCGAGGACACGGTCATCGGGGCGGATCATGCGCGCGACCGCCTCGCCCGTGCCGTCATAAACAGCTCGGTTGAACGTGTTTTCGAAGAAGTCGTACAGCGGTGCAACCCGATCCCAAATCATGCCAGCACCTCCGTGTGCTTGTGCGTTGCGCAGGCCTTGAGCCATCACGATACAGGAAATGCTACGCCCGAGAAGGCGGCGCCGGGGCGAAACGGGGTTCTGCGCACGGGGACATATCCGCGGGGGGACACGCGGATAGGTCATGCGGATACGGATAGGTTATTCGCATGCGGATATGTTAATAAACTATCCAGATCGTCATAACCTATCCGCATGTTCGTAACCTCTCCGCGTAGTCACAGCCCGCGCACGAATCTGCCTGTTGCCTGCGCTTGCTACTTCCGCACGCGGCGCGCGTGGATGACGGCACCGACGCCGTGGGCGACGAAGCCGAGCAGGCTGTAGCCCACCCCGTAGATGAGGGCGCTGTCGTTGAAGAACAGGTACATCGGCGCCAGGAAACACACGAAGGGCGCGAGCAGCCACAGGAGGCTGAAGCCCTCCTTCACGCCGTCCCAAGCGCCAAAGCCCATCGCAAGGATCGGCAGGATCGCGAGCAGGATCAGGAACGCAAGGCTCTTCACGATCTCCATCGAGTCGCAGACACGCGAGACACTAAACCACGCTGCGGGCACCAGCAGGTAGATGCCGAACAGCCCCGCGATACGAATCCACGTTGATTTTGTCGCCCACCTCATGAATTAATGATACACGAATGATCAGAATGAAAATGGGATTCGACACCCATGCGGATCCGGTGACATGACTATGCGTCGATGGAGCCAGCACCAAGGCTCGACCCCATCGACACGAAGGCTGCCACCCCTCAGCGTCCCCACGAGGAGACGGCCTCGGGCAACTAGTTAGCCACAGAAGCTGCCAAATAGGCCGCGTTTCTTCGGGACAGCGGCATACTCCTCGTCGGTGTGCTCCTTGTTGCACCACTGATCCGCGGGCACCTTAGCCTTCACCGAGTCGATGTGCTTGCCGCAGCCCTTCCAGGTGGTCTTTCCGCACACTTCGCAGGTGGTGGGTCGACACATGATTATCTCCTTGAAACTCGCGCCTCGGATCCTTTGGGGAGTCGTTGCGCATTGATGGGTGTTCTATTCGCGATAGTGGATCTATCGACGCTTTAGGTCAGGCGGAGGAAAAGCTGCTCAAGCTCTTCCATCGTCACCCTGTCCGCAGCCACGAACGATTCCGTTCGCGCCGACTCAGGGTCGGCCTCGTCCCGCGAGCCGACAACCTCCTGCGCACACTGCGACATGATCGTCGCAACCGCGAGGTAGCTGGCTCGTTTCATGGCGGAGTTGACGGCCGCGAACTGAGTCAAGACCTCCCGGCATTTTCCGTCCCCGCTTTCCAGCTGCTCGATGAGGGCATCAAGCTGCCCTCGAGCGCGCTTGAGTCGGTTTACAATCTGCGTCTGCGTCGCCATGCTCGCTATTCCTTGACCAGGACTGTGTCGGCGCGGTCGCCGAGCCACGCGCGCAACGTTTGAATGCCGCCCGACAGCATGGTCACATCAAAGCCTGCGGCGCGCACGATACGGTAGCCGATCCAGGAGCGCACGCCCGCGGCGCACATGACGACGAAGGGTTGCTCGCCGACGTTCTCATCGACCCAGGCGCGTACCTCGTCCAGGCGGTCGCGCAGCTGCGTGTGGGGAATGTTCAGCGAGTTGGGCATGTGCCCGGCATCGTACTCGCCCGGCGTGCGCACGTCGAGGACCGGTATATCCTCGCTCAGCTCGTTCGGACCGGTCAGCACGAGCTCTCCGGTCGCCACGTTGTGGGCGACCATGCCGGTCTGGTTGACGGGGTCTTTGGCCTGGCCGTAGGGCGGCGCGTAGGCCAGATCCAGATCGATCAGGTCGGCTGCCTTCAGCCCCGCACGCATCGCGGTTGCGATGACGTCGATGCGGCGATCCACGCCCTCCGCGCCCACGGCCTGCGCGCCGAGGATCTCGCCACCTGCGCCCACGTGCATGAGGATATGCACGGGCTGAGCGCCCGGGAAGTATCCCGCGTGCTGGTTCGCGTGCGTGTGCACCGTGAAGTACTGAGTGCCCGAGGCATCGAGCGCCTGGCGGTTGGCACCGGTCATGGCGGCAGTGAGGCTCCCGATTCGGACGATGGCCGTTCCCTGGGGGCTCGGGATAGGTCGAGCGGCGGCCTCGCCGTGTTCGGCGTCGGCGATCGCGTCGGCGATGAGACGTCCGCCGCGGTTCGCGGGACCGGCCAGCGCAACTGGACGGTCCTGGTCACGGCCGATCGTACCGTCCCCGATCGCGTAGATATCGTCGGCGCTGGTGCGTCCGTGATCGTCGATGACTACGTAGCCCCGGCGCGTCTCGATGCCTGCTGCCTCCACAACTGCCGTGTCGGGGCGAACGCCGGCGGACAGGACGATGACGTCAGCCTGTAGGACGGTGCCGTCGGAGAGGGTCACGACATCGTTGTTGTCAGCGTGGGCGATGGCCTGGGCGGCGACGCCGGCGTGCACCCGGATGCCCAGGCTGCGCAGTTCTTGGGTGACCAGGGTTGCCGTCTCGACCTCGAGCGGCGGCAGGACGTGCTCGGCGAGCTCGACGAGGTGGGTTTCGAAACCACGAGCGGCGAGGGCCTCGGCGGCCTCGATGCCGATGAAGCCGGCACCGAGCACGATGGCGCGGGTGCCCATCGCCTCGCGCAGGGTGAGAGCATCGTCAACCGTGCGCAGTGTGTGCACGCGCGGGGAGTCGAGGCCGTCGATCGGCGGACGGGCGGCGAGCGCGCCGGGTGAGAGAATCAGGTAGTCGTAGGAAAGCGTGTACGCTTCGCCTGTGCCCGAGTTGGCGACCGTGACGGAGTGAGCGTCGGGGTCGATCCCGCTGACCTCGGAGTTGATGCGCACGTCCAGGTTGAGGGCTGCCTTGAGGGATTGCGGAGTGTGCAGGAGGAGCTTGGCGGAGTCTTCGATCTCGCCGCCGACGTAGTAAGGGAGACCACAGTTCGCGAAGGACACGTAGCTTCCCCGCTCCAGGACGATGATCTCGGCACCCTCGTCGCGCCTGCGCAGGCGCGCCGCCGCGCTCATGCCGCCCGCAACTCCTCCGACGATGACTACTCGCATGTTCCGCTCACTTTCTGTCTCAACGGACTGCTCTTTCAACCGCTTCAATTATACCCCCATGGGTATAGGTGCGTAAGTATTACTTCCGTCGCACTAGTGCGGGTGCCCTGAAGCCCTGGAACACCGCGACCTGAAACATTCATATGACTCGCCGCATGCCAGCAATAGCTGACCAAACACTAGATCCTCTGGCGCCATCGTTGTGGGTGGACGCAACTGAAATGGGGGATAAAACATGCCCCGGACTTCAATGAGTCCGGGGCATGTATCGTTACGCCCAGCGTCGCGCCGCCTCGCGTATCTGATCCACGTACCGATAGAGATCCTCCACCGAGTTGATGATGGAGCGTTCCTCAGACTTGTCTTCGTTGACGAACGCAATCACTTTCCGGAGCCTGTCATTTTTTCTGTGTATGGGGGTTAGAGGTAGGGGGTGATTCGGTCGGGGTAGGCGGTGGTGAGCCCCGCGAGGGCTTGTTTCCAGTTGGTGGTGGTGTGTCCTTGGATGAGGCGGGTGTGTCCTGTTCGTTTGTTGGGGGGTTTGCCGGCGTCTGTGAGGCGCTGGTCGGCTCGTTTGTCTTCGATGTCGCAGATGGCGAGCCATAAGAGTTTGACGGCGGCTTCTTCGCTGGGGAAATGCCCGCGGTTCTTGGTGATTTTGCGTAGCTGGTAGTTCAAGGACTCGATAGCGTTGGTGGTGTACACGACGCGGCGCGCCATGGGCGGGAACGCCAAGAACGGCGTGAAACGCTGCCAAGCACGCTGCCAGGTCGCAACGGTTTGGGGGTAGCGCGCCCCCAGGTCACTAGCCGCGAAATCCTCCAGCGCCCCTCGGGCGGTTTCCTCATTGGGCGCACTGTAGACCCTTTTCAGAGCTGCGGCGACGCTCTTGCGGTCCTTGTAGGACACGAAACGCATGGACGCGCGGATTAAGTGAACGACGCAGGTTTGGACCATGGACTGGGGCCAGGTCGCTTCAATGGCTTCGGGCAGGCCAGCCAACCCGTCGCAGCACACGATCAGGACATCGCGCACGCCCCGGTTGGCCAGCTCGGCACACACGTGGGCCCAAAAAGCCGCGCCTTCATCGGCTTGGACCCAGATGCCCAGCACATGCTTAACCCCCTCCATGTCCACTCCCACCGCCAGGTGAGCGGCCCGGTTCTCCACCCTGTGATCGCATCGGATTTTGATGCGGATCGCGTCCAGGTAGATCACCGGATAGAACGCTTCTAAGGGGCGGTGCTGCCACTCCAAGACAGCCTCGCACACCGCGTCAGTGATCGTGGAAATCGCCCCCGGCGCTGACCTCCACGCCGATGGTCGAAGCCAGATGATGGCGGATATCACGCACCGTCATCCCCCCGGCATACAAGCTGATAATCATCGAATCCAAACCATCGAGGCGCCGCTGTCCTTTGCGCACCAGGCGCGGGGTGAACGAGCCTACCCGATCCCGAGGAACCTCGATCTCGAAGGCTCCCACCTCCGACATCACGGTCTTCTTCGTCGTGCCCCTCCTCGTGTTCGAGCGCGCCTGCGCGCTAGTCTGCCCCTTCTCATACCCCAAATGCTCAGAAAGCTCAGCAGCCAGGCCACGCTCCAAGGCCTCCTTAAGCAACGCCGGCAACAATCCCTGGCTGCCCGTCATCTCGACCTCGCCAGCATCAAGACGCTCAAACAACGCATCCAACACCCCCGAACGACGAAGCTCCTCCACAGCCTCACGCCCACTAGCGCCAGACACAACAACATCATCATCATCATTCACCATGCATCAATCCTTTCAAACAAAAAGACGGATACACAGACAATTAAACACGCCCGGTTGGCACTTCATATACAGACGATACCAATGAGCCTGAGGAGCGATACTGGCTCGCTCACACCGGCCACTTGAGCGAGTTCGGCCATTACGCCAGACCTTGCCCGTCCGCTTCGAGACCCCGACAGCGTGAGCTGCCTGCGTGAAGTTCAAACCATCAGCCAAAGCACGCACATACTCCCGATGCCGAGCCTGACACGCCTCCCGACGGGAGGGGTACTCAACCCCCTGAAAAACACGACCAACACCAGCCACAACGAACTCCTTCACCAAGATCCGTTGCAACCACCACTAGAACCTAGAATCCAGGGTCGCCAACCCCTCATCTACCAGCGTTCGTGTCTGCCCCACATTCCCGACACGCCCCTATCCGCGCACCCTCTAAGCTTGAAACCGAACACGTCAATGTGAGCGCGCAGGCGCTCGGTGTGGGTACTCTTGGCGACGAGGGTGGATGATGCCCGCGGCCTCGGGCGCGGTAGCGCCCTTCTTGATCGTCCAGGCCCGGGACTCCTTCGAGCCCGCCGTGAGGAACGCCTGCAGCCCGAGCGCGCCGAAGCCGGGTATTAACTCGCGCCTTTCCTCGGCTCCCCGAGCACGCTGAACACCATCCGGGTCGTGCAGGCTTAGCTGGATGCCACTGCGGCGTCCTGCTGAGAACCTCCCCCAACGGCACGAGAACAGCATGAACAAGTGGGCACCGCCACAATCGAACACTCCGCGACCAGCGACGACCTGCATTTCGCCCCCTATTGCGTCGACAGCGCCACCCCGGCATCCCGACCCGGATCTGGCCGACGGTCGTCGACGCACGCCTCTTGGTCTGGCCTGGAACGGTATGCTTTCACGCTGGTATACTGTGCTCTGGCGTATACAGAGGATGTTCGTTTCGCGGTGCCGAACTCAGACCAGGCCACTCACCGAACACCTACGATTCTGCTGTTGGCGCACACCTGGAGGACACGAAGCGGAGCGTGACACACATGAAAAAGGGCTTCAATTTCTCGGTCATCGTGTTCCCGTCGGGCGAAACCCTCAACCAGGAACTGTCCTTCATCAAGGCCGCCATGCTGTACGCCGATCAGGTCAACTTGATAAGCCCGTCGATCTGGAATTTTTTGCAATGCTACCAATGGGCCGAAAACCTCGATCACGCAAAGATCCTCGACACCTCCATCAAGATCCTCGACGAACTCATCAGGTCTGATCAGCTGGACACGAACCAGATCCTGCTGTCAGTCGTCCGAAGGCCCCACTTCCGGAATCTGCTGAAAGCGCGACTGGAGAAGGACGAGCTAGAGAAGCAACTCATGAACGGTATGCTGTCCGTAACGGAGTCCGCCCATTCCGCATTCATCGACAGGGACTACCCCGAGATCATGAGGTTGTTGCGCTCGAATCAGCTTACGATCGAGGAGTTCACGTACCCGATCGAGGACTACGGGACATTCTCGGCGGAGTTCTTCGAGAAAACGCGGGCCGCGGTCACCGGGTCAACGTATCCGGTGCTCGACGAGCAGACGAACGGCGTACTGAAGAGCGCGGCGGAGAATCACCGCATCGATCTCAGCGAGAGCGCCACGAAACGAGTCGTCCACGCGCAGGCCGCCGACCTCATCTTGAGACGACTTCCGACGTTCGAGAATGCCACCCTCGACGAACTCGTCGATATCAAGCGCACCCTGGCAGCTCCACTCGACAGATTTCGCGGAAAGATGCTCGGCTTCACCGATAGCATTAAGACTCGTCCATGGGATGCCGATTTCGCCCCCGACTGCGACGCCCTGTACACGAAAGAAGTCGCACCGGCGATCGCCGACATTCGGGCTGCGGTTGACGACAACAAGGTTCTGGCCAACCTTGGGCGCAAATTCACGTCCGACAAGGACGCCTGGAAAACGCTCGGCTTCCTGTCAGTCTGCGTCGCGGCGCCCGGCGTACTCCCGGGCTTCGCAGGTGTCGACCTCGCCTCGATGCTAGGCGGGGGCGCTTTGGCGTTGGCCACCGTTTCCCAGGCACTTCGCGACTATCGCCTGAACCAAAGGAAAATCGAGAGCAACGACCTCTACTTCTACTTTCAGGCTGGTGAAACGTTGCTGAGGCGGCATCGGCGCGACTAAGACGCCGGTCAGGAGGTCATGGTGGAGGCACCGTTCACCATGCGTCGCGCAGCCGAGTTCTCACTCGCGCAGCTCGCCAAGCATCACACCGTGGGATTCGAGGGCTATGTGTGTGGCTCTTCTGACTTCAGGTGGGGGTGCGGGCGTCGGGTCCTCCGCCGATGAGGAGCATGCGTAGGCGGTAGTTGTCACGGTTGCGGAAGCCGCGGGCGATGCGGCGGTACTGCTCGCCGATCACCGCCTATATCACATTGTGGCGCATGTAGATCAGCGCCGCCCTCAGGGAGTCCCTCAACCCCGGGCTCGGCGGATACCCCTCGACACCCTCCTCGCGCAGGCGGATGAGCAGGTCGGCGAACTTGGCCGTGAGCAGCCCCGTGGTATACTATCATGACGATAGCCTGTTTCTCACGAGGCTGTTGATGGCGCTCACCAGCCATCATGCCTCATGGGAACGGACGATCATAATATCGTTTCCCGGAAATGCACGCAGACACCCGCTGAATAACCTTCAATTTTCATCGGTTGAGACCAGATCGTCATCGCCTCGTACTACCACGACAACGCACGACCCACCGAGTCCGAGGACCTCGAAGAAGGGCTTCGCAGCGGACACAGAGCGGGGGAAGTGCGAACCTACGCTCGAAAGCGAGAGTTCGACACTTCCCCCTGGAGTGGAGATGGGGGGAATCGAACCCCCGTCCAGCAGCCGGCCCCGAATTCTTCTCCGAGCGCAGTCTACGGTTTTATTTCTCAGCCCCCAGCATTGCGCAGACTCACCGCCAGATAGGCTCAGTTGATTGAGTGTCGGAGGCGCCCCACCAACATGGGCGACTCCCAGTGGCTCCCTAGACGACGCCAGACACCGGGCCGGAAGCAACTCCCGGGCTGACGGACTAAAGGTTCAGGCTGCGATATCAGGCAGCGAGAACGTAGTCGGTGCGATTCTGTTCGGCACCTATTGGTTTGCACGCATCGTTAACGAGTTGAGCGTACATTCTCGGCTCGCTTCACTTCGATCGACGACCACTGTCGAAACCGATCATCCCCTCTTGAGTTTTCAACTCACCGACACGCTGCGTTGCCACAGACCGTCGGACACGTCAGTCTACGCCCGCATCCCCCGCCCGTCAAGAGAAAAACCGATGCCTCAGAGCAGCTTCGTGGACTCCAGTTTCTCGACCATGCGCCGGTTCTTGCGCACCAGCAGCGGGCGCAGCGCCAGCCCCAGGAACGCGGCGAACAGGATGAAGGAGGCCAGGAACCACATGGCATCCGCGTACTCGTGCCCCGCGTACCCGGCGATCGACGCACGCAGAGCCGTGATCGCGTGTGTGGCCGGCAGGAACGGGGAAATCGACGAGAAGAAGGACGGCAGGATCGCCAGCGGGAACGCTCCCCCGGCGCCCGAAATCTGCAGGACCAGGAGCAGCACGCCCAGGGCCTTTCCCGCATTCCCGAACGTGGCGATGAGCGTGTACATGAGGAACGAGAACACGACGGCCGTCAGCCACAGGGTGCCCATGAACTGCATCGGGTGCGCGTGCTGGACCTTCAGGAAGTACAGGTCACCCAGCCCCACCAGGGTCGCCTGGGCGAGCGCGATCGTCCCAAAAATCAGGTAGCGGCCCAGGTATCCGGCGGCCAGGCCGACGGGCTTGGCAGTGAGCCTCGCGCGCAGCGGGTCACCCTCGGGCAGGCCGTCGGCGACGTTGGAGTCCGTGACGTCCGAGCGCATGGACACCACCATGAGCACGGAGCCGACCCACAGGGCCAGGATCGTGTACAGGGGCGCCATCTGGGAGCCGAACTTCGCGACCGGGTAGACGGGAGTTTTCTCCACGCCGACAGGCGCCGCAATCGCGGCAGCCAGGGCCTCGGGATTATTCCCGATGATGGTACCGAGCGTCGTCAGGTCGCCACTGGCAAGCGCCTCGCTGATCGAGGCGTGCAGGGAGTCGAGCTTGCCCGCTGCCTCGCGCAGGCTCGTGGCCGCACCAGCCAGGTTATCGCGCAACTGGGTCAGCCCCTCGCGAGCGCTCCCGCTCCCGTTCGAGGCCGTGGACGTCGCACCCTCCAGGGACGTGCGGGCGGCGCTCAGGGAGGATTGGGCCGAGGCCATGGTAGAGGCCAGCGATTCGAGCTGGGGCCGCAGGTTGGTCTCGTAGTCGGAGGACAGGCCGTCGACCGCGGAACGCGCCTGGGCGATCAGGCCGTTCACGCTCGCGCGCCCAGCGTCGGCATTCGCGACCTTGGAGTCCAGCTCGGAGGCGGAGGAGCGCAGCCCGTTCGCAACCGCAGTCAGCCGGTCTGAGGCGGCCTGCAGGCGGTCCAGCGAGGACTGGGAGACGGGCGAGCCGGGCAGTGCCGCGAGCGTCGACTTGATCGATGCGAAGCTGGCGGCCTGTGCGTCCAACACGGAGGCCTGCGAGCGCAGCGTCGAGGCCGCGTCCGACGCGCTCGTCGAGCCGTTCGCATACACGTTCTCGACGGCGCTCGACAGGGAGGCCAGCGAGGACTGCGAGGAGGAGATCGCGTCCGATACCGAGGAGACCGCCGCCGACGCAGCGGATCCGAGTCCGCTCGCTCCGGCCTGAGCGCTCGAGACCGCGGACTGCGCGGAACCCTTCGCGCTGCCCAGCCCGTCCACGAGCGTGGTCGTCGAGTCGATGAGCGTCACCGAGGAGCCCACGAGAGACGCGTAGGCATCCGCACTATCGGCCGCGGTACGCAGGCGCGAGGCAACCGTCTGCACGCGTTTATCAAGGGCCGTCACCGTGTTGACTGCGGTTGGGGCGGACAACGCGTCCCCCACCGACGTCGCCGTATCGAGGGCAACCTCGGACAGAGTCTGAACGAAGATCTGGTTCACCTGGGCGCTCACGGCCTCGGCGCCCTGCCCGGCGATCTTCGGCGAGATACCGTTCTTCTTTTCGTTGACGTAGTAGGTCATCGGCGCGGAGGATGCTCCCCCGTCAAAGAAGGTCAGCATCTCCTGAGAAAAGTCCGACGGGATGACGATGGCGGCGTAGTACTCGCCCGAGCGCGTCCCCTCGACTGCCTCATCCTCAGACGCAATGACCCAGTCGAAGTTGTCGTTCTTACGCAGCGCGGACACCACCGAGTCACCAATGTTGACGTGCAGCGGCACCAGGTCCGACTTGTAGCCCGCGTCCGTGTTCGCAATCGCGATGCGCAGGCTCTTCGTGTTCCCGAACGGGTCCCACGACGCCGCCACGTTGAACCACGTGAACAGCGACGGGATGACGACCAGGCCGAAGACGACGACGCTGGCGATCAGGGAACGATGCGCGCGGCGCAGGTCGGCGCGGTAGATAGCCCAGATGGTCCTCACTGCTGCTCTCCCGTCGCCGCCTCCGACGCTTCGCCCGCGCCGTCCTCATCGACGAGGCCGGGGTCGGCCTCGTCCGTGCCCTCTCCCTCGCGCTCACCCAGGGTTGAGGCGAGCGCCGACGAGATCGACGCGCCCACGGCGGCCGCGCCAAGCGCGAGACGCGATCGCGCGCCCTGCACGCGGCGGGTGAGCAGGGAACGCACGTCCTGCTCGTCCATGGCACCGAGGAGCTGCTGACGCGCCAAAGCCTCACGCAGGTACTCCAGTCCAATCAGGAAAGTGATGACGAGGAGGACCCAGACGATCCAGGCCCCCAGAATGATCGGCACCTCCGCCACATTCGCGACGGACAGCACCGCCAGAGCCACCGGCACGATAACCCCGAGAATGATCGCGGCGCGGCGAATCGTCGGGTAACGACGCTCGAAGCGCGCGGCACGGCCGCTCACCGAGCGCTGGAAGCCGTCGTGATCGGCCAGGGCCGCCACGATCTGTGTCAGGCGATAGCGGTTCGAAGGAACGCGCGTCGCCTCAGCCAGGAAAAGACCAGACGACGCGAGGTCGCGCGTGATCATCGCGTTCAGGTTCACCAAGAACGGACGCAGCGCGAGGCCGATCGCGAAGGCAACCAGCGCCTCGGCACCGAGAACCGCCAGGCACGACAGGTAAGTGTGCCCATAGAACCCGGCCACGATCTCACGCAGCGCGTTAATGCCGTAGGTGAAGGGGAACAGCGGGTGCAAGAAGCGGAAGAAGGACGGCAGCATCTCGATCGGATACAGGCCGGCAGACCCAGGGATCTGCATGACCATGATGATGACGCACAGGCCCTTGCCGATGTGCTGGAAGCACGTGGAGAGCATGTAGACGATCGACACAAACACCAGCGAGATGATCATCGCCGTCCCCACGAACGCGGGACGCGACACCGTCTGCACGCCGATAATCAGGTCGCCGATCGACACAACGAGCCCCTGAATGACCCCGAAGAAGGCGAGTAGCATCCACCGGCCCATGTACTTGGCTGCCGAGGACATCGGGCCGATGCCCTCCTCATCCACATCAAGCTTGAGGAGGAGGACGAGTGAGAACGCGCCGATCCACAGAGCCAGGTTCGTGAACAGCGGGGCCATCGCCGAACCGTAGGCGGCGACGGGGTACACGGCCTTCGTCTCGATCTGCGTCGGCGAGGCCATGAAGGAAGCGATCGACTCGGCGTTGACCCCGAGGGAGCTCGCGAGGTCGCGCAGCGTGTTCGAGGAGGACAGCGAGGAGATGTCCGTGGCCACCGAGTTCAGGTCGGTCGTGATAGCTGCGACGTTCGTGGCGCTCGTCTGGGTCGCCGTCTTTGCCCCGTCCAGGAGGGAGTCGAGCTGGTCGACCAGGCCCGACACCTGGTCGCGCTGGCTGCGCAGTGTATCGAGGGAGCCGCGCATCGACGAGGAGGCGCTCGAGAAATCATCGAGGGCCGAGGAAATGGCGGGCAGCTGGGCAGAGACACCGCTGCGGGCGCTCGTCACCGAGGCCGACACCGCAGCGGAGGCATCGGACGCCGATGTCAGCGCATTCGACATCGACGTGGACGTGGCTGACAGGTCCGAGTTGAGGGTCGTCAGGCTACTCAGGGCCGTGGAAAGCGCAGCGTTCTGGTTCGTCAGGTCGGTCAGAGCCGTCCCTGCCGCAGGAAGGTTCCCGACCCCCAGGGCGTTCAGATCCGCGAGCACCTCGCCCACCGAGTCGTTAATCGACGCACCCTCAGTGAGCAGCCCACCGACGCGCCCGGAGGCGCCCTGGACAGCGCCGTCGAGGGTTCCCGCGTTCGCGGACACGCCCGCAAGGGCGCTCGCCGCGTTCGAGGACAGACCATCAAGAGCCCCGCCCATCTGACCGGAGAATGAGGCCAGCGAGGTCCGCGAATCGCTCACCAGCTGGTCTGCCTGGTCCAGGGACGTCGACAGCTCCGAGACGGCAGCGTCCAGATCACTCAGGGTCGTGCGCGCCGAGGCAACCGAGGCCTTCGCCGCGTCGATCTTGTCCCCCATACCGTCCAAGGTCTGCGAGGCGCTACCCAGCTTGGCCGAGGCCTCGGACACCGATGCGGACACGTCCGAACGCTTCTGGTCGGCCTTGTCCACAATACTGATACCGGCCTCGGACGCCTTCTCCGACAAAACCTTGGCCACCGTCGAGACGAACGCGGAATTGATCTGGCGATCCAGCGCCGTCGCACCCGCCCCCGTGATCTTCGGGGCCACCGCATTGTTCTTCTCGTTGACGTAATACTGGATATTCGGCTTGACGTACGTACCGTCAACGATGCCCGTCAGGTCGCGCGAAAAAGACGCCGGGATGATGAAGGCCGCGTAGGAATCACCGCGCTCGACCTCCGCGCGGGCCTCGTCCGCGCTCACGAAATGCCAGCCCAGCTGATCGTTCTGCTGCAACTGAGTCTCGAGCATCGCACCCACATTCACGGTGCCGATCCGGTCCTTGGTCGCGCCCTCGTCCTCGTTCGCCACCGCCACGCGAATGTGGGAAGTCTGCGAATACGGATCCCAGAAGCCAACGATGTTGAACCACGCGTAGAGCGCGGGCACGAACGCCGTACCGATGATGACAATCCACGCGACCGGTACACGTACCAGCCTCAGCAGATCACGACGAAAAATCCTGACGGAACCTCGCACAAGGTCGCCTTCTTTCCCCTATCGGCGGGCCTGCTTCACGTAGCGGCGCATTGCGCGCTCGGCCTCGCGCTGGTCCTGCTTTTCACGCAGCGCCTGACGCTTATCCCACTCCTGCTTGCCCTTGGCCAGAGCAATCTCAGCCTTGACACGGCCGCCGATGAAGTACAGCTCCAGGGGCACGATCGTGTAGCCCTTCGCGGCCACCCGGTCCTGCATACGGTCAATCTCCGCGCGGTGCAGCAGCAGCTTGCGCTTGCGCGTGGGCGCGTGGTTCGTCCACGAACCCTGCGAATACAAGGGGATGTTCGCGCCGTACAGCCACGCCTCTCCCCCGTTGATCTCGACCCATGCATCCACGAGGGACGCGCGGCCCATGCGCAGCGCCTTCACCTCTGTGCCCATGAGAGCCAGACCGGCCTCCCAGGTGTCTTCGATCGTGTAGTCGTGGCGCGCCTTCTTGTTGCGGGCAATCGTCTTCTTCGCGTCGGAGGCAGCCTTGGCGCGCTGCCCCTCCGTGGGCTTGGGCTTCTTCCAATCCTTGGGCATGCTGCCTCCTTTCAGACTCGTTTTCCGCGCAACGTGCGGAAAGACCCCCGTAGCAAAACGCTACGAGGGTCCATCCTAACGCGGATTACAAATAATCCATCGGTTCAACGTAGCTTCCGTTCTGAATGACACCAAAATGCAGGTGGCATCCGGTCGCGTAGCCGGTCGAGCCAACCTCACCCAGCGCGTCGCCCGCGTTGACGTACTGCCCCGGAGACACGTACTGGGCCTGCATGTGCAGGTACTCGGTGATGACGGAGTTACCGCCGACGAGGCCGTGGTTGATATCCACGTAGTTGCCCGCCGAGTAGTCCGAGGACACCGCGTTGACGTAGCCCGAGGCCACAGCGCGAATGATCGTGCCGCAGTCGGCGGCCATGTCAGTACCCGAGTGCCCCTTCATAACCCCCAGGACCGGGTGGTAGCGCATGCCAAACGGGCTGGTCACGACGATCGGAATGTCAAGCGGGCTACGGAAGCCCGAGGCCGACACGTAGGAGGCCCCCGACGCAATGTTCGCCGCGTCGATCGCCGCGAGCTCCGCGCTACGCGCCTGATAGTCCGCTTCGGCCTGGTCGAGCGAGGCCTGAACCTGGCCCTTCTGGGCATCCCACTCGGCCTGCTTAGCCTGCGCCTGCGTCTTCAGGTTATTGAGCTCCGTGAGCTTGGAGTCAGCCTCGCTCTTCGCAGCCTTCGCCTCGGCCTCGGCCTGCGCGGCCTTCTCCTCCAGGTCGGAAATACGGTCCGTGATCGCGTTCTGACGAGTGGCCTGCGTGCGCTGGGACGAGGAGACATCCAGCGCGGCGGTCATCGTCTGGCTCTCCGTGCGCAGCGCCATGTCGGCGGCCGCCGCACGGTCGGTAATCGATTCCGTACCACCCGCGGTCAGGGCCACGGCGACCGGATCAACGTTGCCTTCGCGGTACTTGCGGCGCACCAGGTCGGCGATCGCGCGCTGTGCGTCGTCGGCCTGCGTGGTGGCCTGAGTCAGCGACTGGTCGATACGGTTCTGCTCGCCCTGGGCGGCATTCAGCTCGCCCAGGATCGTCGCGTGCTCACGCGACTTCGCGTCGTACGTCGCGGTCGCGGACTCGTAGGCGGCCTGCGCCACCGGAATCTGCCCGTTGAGAGCCTGCAGGTCGATGAAGACCTGCGCGAGCGACGCGTCGATACCCTCCAGCTGTGACTGCAAAGCATTGACCGTCGCCTCAGCCTCTGCGGCTGCGTTCGCGGCGGCGTCGCGCTCGTCGTCGGCGCGAGCAGGCATCGCCTGACTCATCGCCGCGAAGGACGCCACCGCCAGGGCGAGCGCGCCGACGCGCAGCGCGCGACGGCCACGATGATGCAGGAAACGGGACATGAGACTTACGCCTTCGTGTACTTCGCGAGCGAGAACGCTGACGCGATAACCGCCAGCGCAACCGCCGCCAGGACGAGGATCGGCGTCATGATCGCCACCTCGCCCATACCGATAAAGTTCGTCCACCTGAAGGAGGGGGCCATCCAACCCTGGACGATAAAGTGAACGCCGGCAAACAGCGAGCCGATCGCGAACACGGCGCCCACCAGCGCGGCCAGCGCGCCCTCAATCATGAAGGGGGCCTGAATGAACAGGTTCGAGGCGCCCACGTATCGCATAATCTGCGTTTCCTGCTCGCGGCTCATCGCGCTCAGGCGGATCGTCGTCGAGATCAGCAGGATCGCCGCGACGACCATGATCGCGCCGAGGCCCAGGGCGGCAGTGCGAGCAGCGCCCAGGACGCGGAACAGAGGCTCGACAACCTCGCGCTGGTCGCGGACCTCGGACACGCCGGGGGTCCCGGAGAACTCCTCCTTGACCACCGAGTACTGCTCGGGGTTGACCAGCTTGATGCGGAAAGCGAACTGGAGCATGTCCGGCGTGGTCCACTGGGTCAGCGCATCGTTACCGTTGAGACGCTTGAAGTTCTCGTATGCCTCTTCCTTCGTCTCCTCGTACACGTTCGCCACGTACGGGCTCATCTCGGCAGAAGCCAGCTTTTGGCGCACCACGTCGATCTGCGCATCACTCGCCTCGGTTGCGTTGCAATTCGGGGCTGCGTCGTTGATCGCGCACATGTAGATCGTGACCTCGATCTTGTCGTACCACTCCGACTTCATCTTGGACACCTGCATCTGGGTCAGGCCCGCGATGCCCACAAAGAGGAGGGACACGAAGGTCACGAGGATGACGGCGACGCTCATCGCGCGGTTACGCGACAGGCCCTTGCCGACCTCGGACAGAATAAAACGAAGTTTCACTGGTGTTACCTCCCGGCCCCGTAGACGCCGCGGTTCTGATCGCGAACGACGTCGCCGGCCTCAAGCTCAATAACTCGCTTACGCATCTGGTTGACGATGTCCGCGTCGTGGGTGGCCATGACGACGGTCGTGCCCGTGCGGTTGATTCGATCCAGGAGGCGCATGATGCCCAGCGACGTCTCCGGGTCCAGGTTGCCGGTGGGCTCGTCCGCGAGCAGCAGCTCGGGACGATTCACCATGGCACGCGCGATAGCGACGCGTTGCTCCTCACCGCCGGAGAGTTCGTGCGGCAGACGCGACTCCTTGCCGGACAGACCCACGAGCTCGAGGGCGTCCGGGACCGAGGTTTCGATCGCGTGACGCGGCTTGCCGATGACCTGCATGGCCAGCGCGACGTTCTCGTACACGGTCTTGGAGGGCAGCAGTCGGAAGTCCTGGAAGACCGTGCCGATCTGGCGGCGCAGCTTCGGGACCGCCCAAGTGGACAGCTTGGACACGTCCTTGCCGAGCACCCACACCTTACCGCTGGTCGCCTTCATTTCGCGCATGACGAGCTGCAGGAACGTGGACTTGCCGGAACCCGACTTGCCGACGAGGAACACGAACTCTTCGCGTTCCACCTCCAGCGAGACGTGGTCCAGCGCGGGCTGGGCACCAGGTGTGTACACCATGGTGACATCATCAAAACGAATCATGGGACCGTCCGATCGGGGTCAATAGTCCCTGTCAGGTTAGGTAACGATCGTGTCACGACCCGGCTGCGACACGCGGAAAACCGCCGGTGTGTCACTCAGCCCTCCACCCGGGGCGCCTTGGATACGGCCGCGGCCCCGGCCTCGCGCATAGATTGACGAGGCCGGGGCCGGGTGATGCGTTGCCGCGCGCCTCAGTCCTGGGCGGCGTTCTGCTCGTTCTTGCGCCAGCGAATACCGGCGTTGATGAACCCGTCGATGTCGCCGTCGAAGACGGACTGTGGATTGCCGGACTCGTACTCGGTGCGCAGGTCCTTGACCATCTGATACGGCTGGAGGACGTAGGAGCGCATCTGATCGCCCCACGACGCCTTGACATCGCCGGCGAGCTCCTTCTTCTTCGCCTGCTCTTCCTCGTGGCGCAGCACGAGGAGGCGGGACTGCAGGACGCGCAGAGCGGCCGCACGGTTTTGGATCTGGGACTTCTCATCCTGCATGGACACGACAATGCCCGTGGGAATGTGAGTCATACGCACAGCCGAGTCGGTCGTGTTCACGGACTGGCCGCCGGGGCCCGAGGAACGGAAGACGTCGACCTTCAGCTCGGACTCGGGGATCTCGATGTGGTCCGTGGTCTCGATGAGGGGGATGACCTCGACTGCAGCGAAGGATGTCTGGCGGCGCCCCTGGTTATCGAAGGGGCTGATACGCACCAGGCGATGGGTGCCGGCCTCGACGCTCAGCGTGCCGTAGGCGTAGGGAGCCTGGACCTCGAAGGTCGCCGACTTCAAGCCGGCCTCTTCGGCGTAGGACGTATCCATGACCTTCGTCGGGTAGCCGTGACGCTCCGCCCAACGCAGGTACATACGCAGGAGGATCTCGGCGAAGTCGGCGGCATCCACGCCTCCCGCGCCGCTTCGGATCGTAATGACGGCGTTGCGCTCGTCATACTCGCCGTCCAGCAGCGTGCGGATCTCCAGGTCACTTAAATCCTTGCGGAGCTTGTCCAGATCAGCCTCGGCTTCGGCCAGGATGTCGGCGCTCTCATCCGGATCCTCGGCGGCCATGTCCACCATGGCCTCCAGGTCATCGATGCGCTCACTCATCTGCGTGACGCGGTCGAGCTCGCTCTGGCGGTGGCTGAGCGCGCTCGTGACAGCCTGGGCGGCGCTCGGGTCGTCCCACAGGTCGGGCGCGGCCGCCTTCTCATTCAGCTCGGCGATCTGCGCGCGCAGCTTGTCCGGCTGCACGACCGCGAGGATGTTTTCCATCGTGGTGCGCAGGGACGGGATCTCTTCAGAAAATTCAATGGCCACCCATCCAGGGTAGCGGATCGGGCCGCCAACGAGGAATGCTACGGCGCTGTGGTGGCAGGGCTTACTCCCCCGATCAGCCGCAGAGACGACGGTGCCCCGACGTCACTAAGACGCCGGGGCACCGACAAGAAGCGGATCAGATGAGACCCATCGCAACCATCGCGTCGGCCACCTTGCGGAAGCCCGCCAGGTTCGCGCCGGCCACATAGTCGCCAGCCACACCGTATTCCTCGGCGGTGGCGACGGTGTTCGCGTGGATGTCGACCATGATCTGGTGGAGCTTGGCGTCGGTCTCCTCGAAGGCCCACTGGGTGCGACCCGAGTTCTGCTGCATCTCGAGGCCGGAGGTGGCCACGCCGCCCGCATTGGAGGCCTTGCCGGGGGCGTAGGCGACGCCCGCCGCCTGCAGGGCCTCGATCGCCTCGGGGGTCGTGGGCATGTTTGCGCCCTCGGCGACCAGCTGGACGCCGTTCTTGATGAGGCTCTGAACGCCGGACAGGGGCAGCTCGTTCTGAGTGGCGCAGGGAAGCGCGACGTCACAGGGGACATCCCAGATGGAGCCGTCGGCCACGAAGACGGCGCCGGGGCGCTCGGCCGCGTAGTCGGAGACGCGTCCACGACGCACCTCCTTGACGTCCTTGAGCAGCGCGACGTCGATGCCGGCCTCGTCCACGACGTAGCCGGAGGAGTCGGAGACGGCGACGACGGTCGCGCCCAGCTGCTGGGCCTTCTCGGTCGCGTAGATCGCCACGTTGCCGGAGCCGGACACCACGACGCGCTTGCCGTCGAAGCTGGTGCCCTTCGCGGCGAGCATCTCGGCGGCGAAGTAGACGAGGCCGTAGCCGGTGGCCTCGGTACGCGCGAACGAACCGCCCCAGGTCAGGCCCTTGCCGGTCAGGACGCCCGCGTCGAAGCGGTTCTTGAGGCGCTTGTACTGGCCGAACATGTAGCCGATCTCGCGGCCGCCCACGCCGATGTCGCCGGCGGGCACGTCTGTGTCGGGCCCGATGTGGCGGGAGAGCTCAGTCATGAAGGACTGGCAAAAACGCATGACCTCGGCGTCGGACTTGCCCTTGGGGTCGAAGTCCGCGCCGCCCTTGCCACCGCCCATGGGCAGGCCGGTCAGGGCGTTCTTGAAGATCTGCTCGAAACCGAGGAACTTGATGATGGACAGGTTCACGGAGGGGTGGAAGCGCAGGCCGCCCTTGTAGGGGCCGAGCGCAGAGTTGAACTGGACGCGGAAGCCGCGGTTCACGTGGATGTTGCCCAAATCGTCGGCCCACGGGACGCGGAACTGAAGCTGGCGCTCGGGCTCGACGATACGGTCGATGATGGCCAGGTCGGCGTATTCGGGGTGACGCTCGGCGAGGGGGGCGATGGTCAGGAGGACCTCGTAGACGGCCTGGTGGAACTCGGCCTGGGCGGGATCACGGCGCTGGACGGATTCGAAAACGGAGGCCAGCGCGGGAGAAAGACGCAATGTATCAAAGCTGCTCATGGCCTAAAGTTTACGTTTCGTTTACCCTCGCTTCTGGACCCATCCCACTATGTGACCGTTGCGGACGCCACTTTAGTACTGCCTGTGAGCCTCGCGAAGACGCGCACTCGAGGTCCGCATCAGCTCGGGAACCGCCGTCGTACGCAGGACAGGAGGCACCAACGACACGGTCGGCCGTGCGCTCACTGCGACCTCCACCTCGGTATCACTGATGCTCACCCCACTCAAGGTCACGCCATCGCCCACCTTGCACGTGGTGTCCGACAGCGCCGCAAGGCCCTCCTCGACCCGAGAACGCACCCCGGCCTCGTCGACTTCGAGCACGTCCCCTTCCACGAAGAACGAGCCGCTTGAGGCGTTGCCCCCTCCAACGCTCGCCAGGGCGTCAGCGCACGACACAAGCCTGCGATCCTGCATTGCGACCTCGGTCAGCGCGAGGGAGACGAAGAGAAAAAGACAGACGAACGCGCAACCTGCCCCCATCAGCACGCCGACGCGTCCCTCATCACCCATGGGCCACCACCTCCCGGACGGGCACGCGCGCACTCGAGGACACACCCACACCTGCGCTTCCCAGCCACGCGGGCACGAAGGGCAGGGGGACGCGCACGGACACCTCCACGTCGACGACGCCCCCATCGCCCTCGCACCCCACACAATTCGGGGACACGTCCGCCTGCGCATCAATTCCAAAGTCCTCCACGATGAGCGCAACGGCATGGGATGCGTCGGCTTCGCGAGCGGGGTCCTCAGCGAGAATCCGCGCGGCCTCACGCGCCCCCGCGTCCACCGCCATCGCACCGGCACTCACCTGCCCAACCGCGAGCACAATGTAGAGGACTGGAATGACGAGGACGACCAGGATGCCCAGGAATTCCACGCTGGCGTCCCCACGCTCGTTCACGGCCCCTCCACGAGAGCACGACCGTGCACGGTGAGCCACCGCGGCCCAAAGCCTCCGATGAGGGGCAGGCGCGTACGGACAGTGACAACAAGCACGTCGACCCCGCCGTCGTCCTCGCGCCCGACGTCGATCTCACGATCCTTCGGCCCACCCACAAGAGAATCGAGAAGCTCTCCCGTCCGAGCCCTCGCCTCGTCTTCGTCGCCGCCGAGGAGACCGCCGCGACGCGCACCCTCGGACGCAGCGCTCACACTCATCGTGCGCACGTGCGAGGCGAAGGCAATCTGGGCGAGCAAGAGGATCACCAGGACGACGAGTCCCTGGACGAGGACCGTGGACACGACCTCGGAGCCTCGCTCGGGATGCGCGTCAGATTCCTGAAATCGAGTCCATCGCACGGTTAAAGATCTCCACGAGACGCTCCGAGGCGACTCCCCAAATAAGGACGACGAGGGCAGCCGTCATCAGCGTGATGAGCACCCATCCGGGCACATCACCGCGCTCCCCGAGAGGAGTATTCCTCAGAAATAGTTTCTTCATGACTGTTTTCCTTCCTTCACGGTGTGAAATCCAGGGCGATGAGCCCCGGGTAGAGGGCGAACATGACGGTCACGGGCAAGATGAGAAAGACGACGGGCAACAGCATGGCGATCTCACGCCTGCCTCCCTCCTCCATCAGGGCGGCCAGGGAGCGTTCTCGTTGGTCGCGCGCCTGGTCATGCAGGACTGAGGCCAGGGGCGAGCCACGCTCGATCGCGGTCGTAAGCGTTCGGCTCAGGCGCGTGAGAGCGGGCGATTCGGTGCGCTCAACGAGGTCGGAGAGCGCACGCACGGAAGGCGTACCGTTACGGATATGACCAGCGGTGAGGGACAGTTCCACCCCCAGTGGCCCACCCGCACACCCCGCAACCCGCTCGATGGCGGCAGGAATCGACTCCCCCGCCGCAACCGCGAGCGCCAGCAGCTCCGCACAGTCGGGAACGGCGACGTCGATCGCGCGCTGTCTGGCGTGGGCCCGCACAGTGAGGAAACGGTCCATACCTGCAACTCCGAGCAGTGTGCCGACGAGAGCGCACGCGCACAGGGGCACGATCGAGGCGCGCAGCGACGAGGCTGGGCGCGTGCAGAGGGCGAGGCAGGCGAGGATGAAACCGGCAATCCCTGCGAGTGCCTGGCGTAGCCTGAAGACGGAGACCTCGGGCGCCATTCCCGCCAGGGCGAGACGGCGTGCAACGGACTGCGTGGTCGATCCCAGGGATTCGAGGGCAGCCGCGCTGACACGCCGAGCCCACGCACTCACGGGCGAAGGAGCCTCCTCACTGACGCGTCCCTGCGCCACTCGGGCCGCGAAGGAGGGTCGGCGTGCGAACCAGGCCACCGCACAGAGGGCAATGCCTCCCACTAATAGCGCGCTGGCTGCCACGTCGAGGATGCGCAAGGTCCAGGGGCTCACGATCCACCCCCCAGGTTGCGCGGATCGGAGCTCAGCCGACTCATTGCCTTCATCGCCAGGTAGGCGATGACGCAGATCCCGGCACCCGAGCACAGGACGGCGATGCCTCCCGGGGAGTTCCAGACGCTCGCGCTGGCGCCTCCTCCGGAGAGGAGCAGGAGGACGACCCACGGCGCGGCAATTCCGAGGCGAGCCGCCCCAACCGTCCACGACTGGCGAGCCTCGAGTTCACCGCGCACGCGCGCATCCTCGCGCAGGAGCGTGGCCAGGTCCTGCAGGAGGCGTGTCAGGTCGGCACCGCCGACGGAGCGCGCGATCCGCAGCGCCTCGATAATGCGATCGGCGACTGGATCTGCGACTTCTTCTTTCATTCGATCGAGCGCGGGAGCAAAACGCCCGTGAGCACTGTAGTCGCGGGAGAAGGCCTCGAAGGCAAAGCGGATGGGGACGGGGCCCTCCTGCGCGAGGTCGCACAGGACTTGGGGCAACGAGGTGCCCGCGCGCACGCCGGACACCATCGCATCGATGACCTCTGGCCATGCGGCACGAACGGTCTTGGCGTGGGCACGCACCCGGGAGACGACCCAGGCGTAGGGAAGGAAAGACACGCCGAGCGACACGATGAGGGCGACCGGCCATGCGCCGGTAACAGCGAGGACGAGCACCGCGACAACCATCCCGATCACACCGCTGAGTATGACCAGGCGCCCCGCCGTCAGCCCCGGAACGCGTGCGCGCGCAACGTCCTCACGCACGCGCTTCCACGGCCCCCACGGCCTCCACACGGGCGCGGGGAGGAACCACGGGGACAGGGCCACAACCATCCCGATCCCGAACACGAGCCCACACACGATGGCTATCACGCCGTCCCCCACTCCAGCAGGGACGCCAGGTCAAACCCGGACGCAGCAAAGCGGTCATGCAGGTCCAGTCCGCCGCTGCCGCGTTCGCAGCGGATCCCGTCGTACGTAAAGAGCGACGCGGTTTCGATCCGATTACCTTCAACACGCCCGGGAACCGCGAGAATCTCGGCGACGTGTCGGTGCCCATCGGTTCCACGCTCGACGTGACACACGAGGTCAATCGACGAGGCCAAGGTCGGTGTGACGAACGCCGTCGTGACGTTTTCTCCCGCGAGGAGAGGCAGGATCGAGAGTTTATCGAGGGCCTCGCGCGCCGAATTGGCATGCACGGTCGCCATACCTGGAACACCGGCGTTGAGGGCAACGAGGAGATCGAGGGCCTCAGGGCCTCGCACCTCGCCGACGATCAGGTATTCGGGGCGCATACGCAGGGACTCGCGCACGAGATCGCGCAGGGTGATCTCCCCCGTGCCCTCCGCACCCGCCGGACGAGTCTGCATCGCAACGTGGTCCCAGTTAGCCAAACCCAGCTCGAAGACCTCCTCGCAGGAGATGACGCGGCGCGAACGCGGAAGCTCCCCCGCCAGGGCGCGTAGCAGCGTCGTCTTGCCCGCCTGAGTTCCTCCCGAAACGAGCACGGACAGCCCGCAACTGACGGCGGCCGAGAGGAAGTCGCGCATCGGCGCGGCGACCATCTCGACCGCGACCAGATCCTCCAGGGTGCGTGCCCGCTGGATATGTTTGCGGATATTCACGCTCCACGACGAACCCGTCACCGGCGGAATGACGACATGGAGACGCTCCCCGCCCGCGAGCATCGCATCCACGAAGGGGCTCGACAGGTCGAGCCTGCGTCCCGAGTGGTGCAGCATCCTCTCCACGAGGGCCCGCACATCCTCGTCCGTGAGGATGAGGCTGGTCAACTCGGCCACACCGCCACGCGCGACAAACACGCGCGAGGCCGCGTTGATCCATATTTCCTCCACCGACGGATCATCCATCAGCACCTGGAGCGGGCCGAGGCCGCAGATGTCGTCCATAAGGTCCGCTTCGATCTGCGCGCGTGCAGCGGGCAACAGGTCGGGCACATGCCGATCAATGGCACGCTCGATGAGCGCGCGCACCGCCGCGGGATCGCGAGCCGCGTCAATGCCGCCCGCAGCCAATCTCTCCCGAACACGCGCCGCGAGAGAACGCGTCATGGCTTCCATCGCTGCGCCTCCTTGCTACAAACCAAGCCAATGTGTCGAAAGTAACAGAGTTTTTCAGAAAGGAGCAAACCCACACCCACCCAATCTCCCACGACTCCGCGCGGGGAAGCACTCGCGCGCCCTCACACGCGATACGTTAAGTCAATGACCTCCCCGAAGAGCCCCCTCGAACTGGCAGCCCTGGCCACCGCCGCCGTCCCCGGCATGCGCGTCACCGCCCTGCGCCCGCCCTCCTACAGCGACGAGCTCTCTACCGTGACCGGCATCGAAGATGCCGCAGGCAACCGCTGGATCGTCACCTGCCCCCACGAGGAGGTCTCAGGCCCAGCCCTCGAAGCGACCTCCGGAATCCTCGACCGCCTCGGGCAGGCACACGACCACGACTACATCCCCTTCGACGTACCCCGACTGGCCGGTCAGGCCAAGCTTGCACATGGCGGAAGCGTCTACGTCCACCGCGATCCAGGCGGCGCCGCCCCCACGGACGAGGACCTCGACACCGACCCGCTCCTGCCCGCCTCTCTCGGACGCGCCCTCGCAGCCCTCCACAACCTCCCCGAGACCGTGTTTTCCGCGATCGGACTGCCCACCTACACGGCCATCGAATGCCGCGACCGTAACCTCGCCCTCCTCGACGAGGCCGCCCGCGAAGTCACCATTCCCGCCGCCCTGTGGAGCCGCTGGGAAGCCGCCCTCGAAGACGTCTCCCTCTGGCGCTTCCCCGCCGCCCCCGTCCACGGAGACATCCAAGAACACTGCCTGTCCATCAAACGCGGCTCACTCCTCGCCATCGGCGGCTGGACCAGCGCGCACGTGGGCGACCCCGCCCTCGACATCGCATGGATCCAGGCCACCGCATCCGACGCATTCCTCGAACGCTTCCGCGAAACCTATGGCCACGAGCGCCGCGCCACCGACCTGCACGTCTTTACACGCGCACAGCTCATGAGCGAGATCGCCCTCGTCCGCTGGCTCGTCCACGGCCTCCACGCCGAAGACGCTTCCGTCATCGACGAGGCACGTGCCATGCTCGACGACCTCGCCAAGGACCTCGACGGCGAGCCCCTCCTCCCCTCGCACGCATCCGCAATGGGGGCCCGCATCTCCCTGACCCCCGTCGAGTCCCCCTCCGCCTCGCCGATCGAAGCCTCGAAACCCACACCGAGCACGGCGGACGAAGCCGACGAGGATACCTCCGGCGAACCCACCGTCCCCGTCTCGCGCCCCGCGTCCGCACTCAGGCGCAAGCTCGCACAAGGCGAAGTCGACCCCGCAGCCCCCACCGAGCGCCTGAGCCTCGGCCCCGACGGAACGCTGGCGCGCTAACCGCGCCGCGCCACCCGCGGACCACCCACCCGGGGCGCCCAACGTCACAAACCGGGGCCCGCCAGATTTTCACCTGACGGGCCCCGGCCTCGTTGATTGTTGTGAAGGCGAGCGCCTCAGCGGAACTGATCATCCCCCTCACGCGATGCCTCAAGAGCATCAACACGGCGCTGCAGATCCTCCATCTGGAGGCGCAGAATCGCAGCCTCCTCCGTCAGGCGACGACGATCCTCATCCGAACGCGACAGATCCACCGAAAAACGCAGCGACAGCAGCAGCAACACCACGCCGGCCACAAAGTAGCCCAAGTTCAGCGGGACAACGACACCCAGCTGCATCGCCGTCCACTTCAGCGTCTGCGGGAAAATGGAAAGCAACGCGGTGAAGAACGCGATGCAATACCACCACAGGCCGTAGCGTTCCTTCAGGCCCGAGTTGCGCATCTTGACGAACACCATCACCAGGATGATGATCGCGAACACCAGTCCAAGCACATAGGTGGGGCTCATGCGTTCTCCTCCGGCGCCTGGGCGACCTTCTCACCGGGGCGCGAGAGAGACACCGCGAGGGCCATCGTCGCACGCACCAGGAACAGCGCCGATTTGATCGGATTATGCGAGGGCTCCCCGCCGGCCCGCGGGTGCATCTGCACGCCAACCTCACGCACGACCAGGTGTGAGCGCGCCGCGATGACGAGCGCACCAATCGTGTCACCCAGATACTCAGCCGGGTAATTGTGCGCAAACAGCGCCAGCGCCCGGGGACCGTAGAGTTTGAAGCCACTCGTCGTATCACTGAGGCGAGTCTTGCACACGCGCGAAAGGATCAACGAGAAGAGGTTCATTGCCCACTTACGAGGACCCCGCGCACGATAGTCGCCCTTGCCCGCAAAACGCGAACCGATCACGACGTCCGCATGCTCGCGCGAAGCCGTCTCGATCAGGGTGTCAATCTCGCGCGGATCATGCTGGCCATCCGCGTCGAGCTGACACGCGTACTCGTACCCCATGCGCTGAGCGTACTGGAAGCCGGCGCGCATGGCGCCACCGACCCCCAGATTGAGGGGCAGGTCAAGGACGGCGACGCCCGCGGCGCGCGCGATATCAGCGGTCGCATCCATCGACCCGTCGGAGACCACGAGAATGTCCGCGAAAGAAGGCTTCTCAACCTTCACCATCTCGAGGACATCACCGAGCACCTCCTCCTCGTTCCACGCAGGGATAACGATGAGCAGGCGGGATTGAGCACTGGGACGGCTCACTCAGTGCCCCTCGCGCTCAAGCAGCTCAAGCAGGTAAGCACCGTAGCCAGACTTCACCAGGGGCTCGGCACGCTGGCGCAGACCCTCGTCGTCAATGAAGCCCATGCGCCACGCGACCTCCTCGGGGGCACCGATTTTCATGCCCTGGCGGGCCTCAACCGTGCGCACGAAAGCCGTGGCGTCAGCGAGCGAGTCGAACGTGCCGGTGTCGAGCCACGCGGTGCCGCGCGGGAGGACCTCGACCTTGAGCTTTCCTGCCTCGAGGTAGGAGCGGTTCACGTCGGTAATCTCGTACTCGCCGCGCGCACTCGGCTTGAGGTTGCGGGCAATCTCAACCACGTCGTTGTCGTAGAAGTACAGGCCGGGCACCGCGTAGTTCGACTTGGGGTTCTCGGGCTTCTCCTCGATGGACAAAGCGTTGAACTCCTCGTCAAATTCCACGACACCGTACGCACGCGGATTGGACACGTGGTAGGCGAAGACCGCACCGCCGTCGGGGTCGACGTGGCGACGCAGCTGGGCGCCCATGCCGGGCCCGTAGAAGATGTTGTCGCCCAGGACCAGGGCAGCGCTGTCATTACCCACGTGATCGGCACCGAGCACGAAGGCCTGCGCAAGGCCGTTGGGCTCGTGCTGGACCGCGTAGGAGATGTTGACGCCGAGCTGGCTGCCATCGCCCAGCAGGCGATGGAAAGAGGGTGCGTCATGCGGCGTGGTGATGACGAGCACCTCGGAAATACCCGCTAGCATCAGGGTTGACAGCGGGTAGTAGATCATCGGCTTGTCGTAGACGGGGACGAGCTGCTTCGATGTCCCCAGCGTGATCGGGTTCAGACGGGTGCCCGAGCCGCCCGCCAGGATGATGCCTTTCATGTTGCCTCCGCTTCCCGGCGCGCCCTCGAGTGGGTCGCGCGTCGTTGACAATTATCCCTATCACCGAGTATTTTTCCACAACTTCGCCCCTGCGCGCACTCATGGGGCGGCGCACACCGCCACGAGGGTGTAGATCGGATAGTATTTACATGGAATGTTACGTCCGCACACAATCCACGCACGTAAGGAAGAACCATGGCGCCCACCGCTAAGCCCCTGGGGATTACGACCACGCCGATCCCCGGCTTTTTGCGCATTGATCTGACTGTTCACGGCGATAATCGAGGCTGGTTCAAGGAGAACTGGCAGCGCGAAAAGATGGTCGCGCTAGGTCTTCCAGATTTCGGCCCCGTGCAGAACAACATCTCGTTCAACGACGAGGCTGGGGTAACCCGCGGCATTCACGCGGAGCCGTGGGACAAGTTCGTGTCGGTCGCGACCGGCCGCGTGTTCGGCGCATGGGTGGACCTGCGCGAAGGCCCTTCGTTCGGCACCGTCTACACGACGATCATTGATCCGGGTGTCGCGGTCTTCGTGCCTAAGGGCGTGGGTAACTCCTACCAGACCCTGGAGCCGAACACGGCGTACACGTACCTGGTGAACGACCACTGGTCGCCGGACGCGCGCTATACCTTCCTGAATCTGGCTGATGAGACGGCCGCCGTGGATTGGCCGATTCCGCTCGAGCGCGCCATCCTGTCGGATAAGGATAAGGCTCACCCGCGCATGGCGGACGTGACCCCCTTCCCGGCTCCCGCCCCAGCGGGTCGCCGTGCGCTCGTGACGGGTGCGAATGGTCAGCTGGGCCGCGAGCTCATGCGCGCCCTGCCCGAGGCCGGCTTCACGGTCACGGGCGTGGACCTGCCCGAGGTGTCGATTTCCGACGCCGAGCAGGTGGCCACGCTGCCGTGGGACGACATCGACGTGGTCATCAACGCCGCTGCATGGACGAACGTGGACGGCGCCGAGACACCCGAGGGCCGCCGCGCAACCTGGCAGGCAAACTCGACCGGCCCGGCAGTCCTCGCACGCGAGGCGACGGCGCACGGCGTGACGATGGTTCACATTTCGACGGAGTACGTCTTTGACGGCACGCAGGACGTGCACGTCGAGGACGAGGCCCCCTCTCCCCTGGGCGCATACGGCCAGTCGAAGGCGGGCGGCGACGCCGCTGTGGCCTCGACCCCCAAGCACTACATCGTGCGCACCTCCTGGGTCGTGGGAGACGGCAAGAACTTCCTGAAGACCATGGCATCCCTGGCAGATCAGGGCACCTCCCCATCGGTTGTGTCCGACCAGGTGGGTCGCCTGACCTTCACGTCCGACCTGGCGCGCGGCATCATTCACCTGCTGACCACCGGCGCCGAATTTGGCACCTACAACCTGTCGGGTGAGGGCCCGGTCATGAGCTGGGCGCAGGTCGCCAAGCGCGTGTTCGAGCTGTGCGGCCGCGATCCGGAAGACGTCACGCCCGTGACCACGGAAGAGTACTTCGCAGGCCGCGAGGTGGCACCGCGTCCCCTGTCCTCCGTCCTGGATCTGACGAAGATCAAGGCCACCGGTTTCACCCCCGAGGATTCCTCGCAGCACATCGACTCCTACGTCGCTTCCCTGCGCGGCTAATCTCCAGACGTACGAGGCCCCGGGCGCTTCTGGACAGCGCCCGGTGCCTCGCGTATGCCGAATCAGCAGCAGGATTGAAGACGCTGGCTTCACGCACCACCTGTCATGCGGACTCACAGACGATGCTAGAAGCGCAACTGGACGCAGAGCACGCGGATAGGTTACGAACATCCGGATAGCTTATTAACCTATCCAGAAGCGCATAACCTATCCGGATGCGCACAACCTATCCAGATGCGTACAACATATCCACACATCAGCCTGCAGCGAGCACATCGTCAGCGCTCACGTCCTTTCCACAGCAGGTTAAGGATTAACGATGAGTAATGCCTGCATGAGGCCATTCCATGGCGAGGGCCAGGCTAGGCAATATCCGGAGAATAGACCCCTCGTGGCTGGAGAGTCCCCACATAGCGCTTGCCCTTGAACCCATCAACATCATCTTGCTCAGGGTGAGGAACAGGAATCCGGATGCAAGTAGTATCCGGATCGGCGAGTTCCCATTCAAGGCTGGGATCCACTTCCCAGGACCCCAGGATGACATGAGCCTTTGTTAGCACAGCGACGAGCTTCCAAATCTTGGGGCGCTTGTCAGAGGCGACGTTCCAATACTGTGCTGCACGCTCGATAAACACCTCGCCGGTATTGCCGCCAAACGCAGAGACGCGCCCTTCGAGAGAGTCCGCAGAGATCGGCACGATGATCGTATTTCTCAGCTCATCCTGAGCAACCTCACCCGGGCGCGTGAAAATGGCCGGCCCCAGGTGTTTGCTCGTCTTCGTCCCCTGGATGTTGGTGACCGACCTGTCGTCCTTCTCGAACAGCTCTTCCTCATCCTCAGCGGCATAGATCGGGTCCAGCCCCATGAGAGAGGCGACGTGGATGGCGATAGCCTCTGCCTTGAGCGCGTCCTCGCGGCTCGAAAACGGTTCAACAGTCTGACGAATGAGGGTCCCCTCCGCATCACGGAGACGTTCAGCGTCGGCATTGTGGGACTCAAACACACGCTCCATGCTCTTACCGATCCCAATGTAAATGCTCCTGCGCCCCTCCTCGTCGCTACGAGGAGCACCTTCATAGATGTACAACCACGTTTTTTCAGCCATCGCCCTTCTCCAACCCGATAGACACAAACTAACTGTCTTGCTTCATCATAGATGAGGTTTGCCCGGAATACAGCTGAACAAAACTCTACAACGTCATTTGACAGGAGCAATTCCACCACAGCCTTTCACCCCCACAGCTCTCAGACCCCAAGCCACCAATGGGGCAGACAGGACGCAGAGACCGGCGATCATCCCGATACCACGGGCCGCGCCCAATACCGAGGCGACGGCCAGAAAGGTCGGCGCCAGCCGTATATGATCACGCCACTACCAGCCACAGGGCCCGCGCAGTTCCGGGTAGGTGACGATCACGCGGATAGGTTACGAAGATACGGATAGGTTAGAAGCATGCGGATAGGTTAATAACCTATCCGCATCTGAATAACCTATCCGCACGCGCACAACCTATCCGCGTACACACGATCGAGGGCAGCTGTGGACCCTCAAGCACCGGAGCGCAGCATCAGCGGAACATCGCTACGCATCCCCACCAATTTCGCATGCAATTCCCCGATGACTCTTTCAAGCTTTGAAATCGCAACGTTGGTATTCCAACGTTTTCTCAATACGGCAAAACAGACCTGATGGGAATTGCCTGCGAGATGAAAGGCCGGGGCCAGCCGCGCTGAATCGCGCAGCCGGCCCCGGCCTCGTCACGGAAGAACTCTCAGAAGTACGCCTTCATCATGGAGACCAGGTCGTAGCCGTAGTTCTTGGCCGCGGCCCAACCGGTGTGGTTCGGGTTCTCCTGGATGCCGAGGTATTCAACGACGGGGGCAGCACCCTTGCGCACGTAGGTGAAGCGCGGGTCGACGACCGTGTTCGCGAGCGAGGCCGTGGTCACCGAGTTGTCCGCGTAGGCTCGCAGGTGCTGGACCTGAGCCCGAATGCCGGTGCGCACATCCGGGAATGTGGCGCCCTTCGCGCCGCCGCCGACCGCGCCGATGCCGGAGAAGTTGTACTGGTTGACGCTCACGTCGCCGCCAAATCGCAGCCAGCCCGTCTCCTTCATGGCCTGGACGAAGACCAGCTCGGGAGACACGCCCTCGGCCACGGCCTCGTCGTAGACGACGGAGGCGAAGTCACGGATAGTCTGTGCACCGCCGGCGCTCAGGGCGCTCGGGTAGCTGTAGCCGACCTCGTCCCATGCCTCTTCCATGGCGTCGATGATCTCCGCGCGCGAGGCGGTGGGCGCGCTCATGATGAGGCGCTGACCGGCGGCGTTAGTAACCGAATCGGCACGCGAGGCCGAACGAGACGCCGCGTCCGCCGCAGGCGCCCCTCCACCGTCCACGTAGCCCAGCCACGCCCCCGATGAGGCGAAGGAGGAGGTGCGTCCATCAACGTCATGCGTGCCCGTGACCATCGCACCCGAGGAGGGATCGAGCCAGTACCAGGTGCCACCATCGAGCAGCCAGCCGCTGTTCATCGCGCCGGAGCCCGCCATGTGATACCAGGCGCCGCCGACATTGACCCAGCCCGTCCTCATCGCACCATCGGAATCGAGCCAGTACCAGGTGCCGCCATCGAGCAGCCAGCCGGTGGCCATGACGCCGTCGGAGCCGAGGTAGTACCAGGAGCGGCCGTCCTTGACCCAGCCGGTGGCCATGTCGCCGTCAGGGCGCAGGTAGTACCAGCTCTCGCCGTCCTTCTTCCAGCCCGTCACCATCGCGGTGGAGTCGTCAAAGAAGTAGCGGCGCCCGTTGATGGTGGACCATCCGCGGATCGTGCGCCCATCGGAACCCGCCCAGTACCAGCGGCCGCCCGCGCTGAACCAGCCGGTCTTGGCCTGGCCGTCGCGCACGAAGCGCCAGGTGTCGCCCGACCGCTCCCACGTCCCCTTGCTCAGCCCGTAGGTCTGGGCGATGCCGGTCGCGTCGGCGACGCCGAGGGAACGCACGAAGGCGGGGTCGCGTAGCAGCTGCGCATCCGAGGAGGAGGTCAGGAAGGCGTGCTCAACGATGATGCCGGGCATGTTCTCCTCGCGGGCCTGGCGGATGATCGCGTAGTAGTCGCCCGTGGAGCCGTCCGGGTAGTTGTAGTACGGATTGTCGCGGGTCTTGATGCCTCGGTCCGTGAGGCCAAGATCGGTGAGCTCCTCCTGGATGTTACTGGAGAGCTGGCGCCCCTTCGTGTGAGTGGCGTAGTTGTACGAGGAGGAGTTTCCGTACCAGACCTCCGCGCCGCGCGCGAGGGGCGAACCCGAGTTGAAGTGGATGGAGACGAGCGCGTCGGCGCGGGCCGCAGCGGCCGTCTGGACGCGGCTGGACAGGTCCTCGCTGAGGTTTTCGGAGGGCCTGACGTCGGTCGATCGGGTCATGACGACGGTGACGCCGTCGTAGGACTCAAGTTCCTCCTTGAGGGCCAGGGAGACCTCGAGCGTTAGGTCCTTCTCGCGCAGGCCGTTGGCGACCGCGCCAGAGTCGGACCCCCCGTGCCCGGGGTCGATGGCGATGATGATTCCGGTTGCCGCCTGGGCGGGCGGCACCAGTGCCGCGACGGCGGCGCCGAGCGCCAGGGTGAGGCCGGCTGCGAGTTTCCTCCACGGGGAGCGCATAGTCATCCTTCAAGTTGTTAGCGTGACAACCGAGATTCTAGTTACTTATATTGTAACTGTAAACATGAGAATAGCTACACGAATCAACCGCTATGAACTAATGGGATTGTTTTGCGAATGGTGAGACGAGGCCTGGGCCGGGATCCGCTCTCGGGAACGGGAGGGCGGCCGCGCGCACAGCCGCAACGCACCCCTCAGAGCACAGAAACGGACCACCGCTGAACGTGGAACACCCTCCTCAGACCACTAACGATCCACCCCGGAACGCCCCCCTGAGACCGCGGAACGCACCGCCGCCGCAGCCGCCCTCGAGGACGCCTCGATCGAGCGATGCTCACGCACCCAGGCGCGCGCCCGCGTCGGCCCCACCCAGCTCAGCTCCCCGGACGCGAGGGCAGCCATCGCCTCGGCGACGCGGTCTGCATCGAGGCCACACGCCACCCCGAGCCCTCCCTCACTCACGTCGCGGGCGGCCTGCCCGGGCCCCGCGTAGATGACGGGAGTGCCCTGCGCGAGGGAGGCGAGGATCTTCGTCGGGTAGGCGTAGTCGTAGCCGCCGGGGCGCAGCGAGGCCAGGGTGGCGGTGGCGCGCGCCATCCACCGGTCAGCCTCGTCGGCGCCGACGGCGGGCACGAGAACGACGCCCGGGACCCCGCGAGCACGCGCGACCAGGTCCTCCCACCCGGCCCCCTGCCCGACAAACACGAGGCGCGCGTCCCCAAGGCGTGGGCGCGCCCGCTCGAACGCGTCAATGAACACCTCGGGGGCGAGCCAGGGGGCGACCGTGCCCGTGTAGGCAAAGACCGGGCCCTGGCAGGAGGGGAAGCCCTCGGGCACCCCCTCGGCCGCGGCACTGGGAACGCGCACCCCGTTGGGTACGACACATACGCGCGCCGCCCCGAGGTCGCGCGCGCGCCGGGCCACCCCGTCGGACACGGCGATGACGCGGCGGGCGCCGCGCAGGGCGAAGGACTCCAGGCTGGCGACCGCGCGCACGACCGGGCGAGGGACCCCGGCCATGGCCGCGGCGTCCGACACGATGTCGGCGCAGTAGTAGACGTAGGGGACGCGGCGCGCTGCGCACGCGATGCGCACGGCGGCGCCCGTCGTGGGCGGGGGCTCCGAGACGACCACGTCGGGGCGTGGGCCGACCACGAGGCGCGCGACGAGGGGTAGGTCGAAGGACAGGTAGGAAACGTAGCCGCGCACCGCTCCCGTGCGGTCGCGCAAGACGGGGGCGCGTCGCACGCTGACGAGGCCGTGCCCCTCCCCCGACTCGACGCCGCCGTCTGCGAACTGTCGGGCGTCGCGGGCGACGGAAGGAGCTAGGCGCGATGTGAGGACCTGGACCCTGTCGCCTCCTGCGGCGAGCGCGCGGGCAAGTGCCCCGAGGCGCAAGGCGGCAGCCGTCGGCTCGGGCGTGAAAGTGCGGGTCGCGAGGGTCACTAGCATGCGGGATTGGCTCCCCCGCCGATGGTGACGCGCGGGGTGCCGACCCACGCCTGGGGGCTCGTGATTGCGCGCCCGTCGACGAGCAGTCGAACGCCGGGCAAGTCGGAGGGAGTCAGGTCCCGGTAACACTCGTGGTCCGCCTGGATGATGGCCGCGTCCACCTCCTCGCCGAGGTGGTAGGCGTCCCACCCGAAGGACGCCAGCTCCTCGTCGGAGTAGAGCGGATCGTGGACGCTCGCCCGCGCCCCTGCCTCGCGCAGCGCGCAGGTGACGCCGAATACGCCGGAGAACGCGGTTTCCTTGACACCGCCGCGGTAGGCGGCGCCCAGGACCACGACGCGCAGGCCGTCCAGGGACCCCAGCAGAGCGGCGGCACGCGAGACCGCGTAGGCGGGCATCGCGGCGTTCGCGGCGCGGGCCGCGGACACGACGGTCGCGTCCGGATCGCCGGCCAAATACAGGCGCGGGTAGACGGGGATGCAGTGGCCGCCGACCGCGATGCCGGGCCGGTGGATGTGGGAGTAGGGCTGGGAGTTGCAGGCCTCAATGACGCGCGCGACGTCGATGCCGGCCGCATCCGCGTAACGCGCGAATTGGTTGGCCAGGCCGATGTTGACGTCCCGGTAGGTGGTCTCGGCGAGCTTGGCCATCTCGGCGGCCTCGGCCCCGCCCATGGGCCACACGCCGTTGGGGCGCGGCAGGTCGTCGCGCTCGTCGAAGGAGAGGACGGCCTCGTAAAAGCGAACGCCGCGCGCCTCGCCGGCCTCGCTCAGTCCACCCACGAGCTTCGGGTAGCGCGCCAGGTCGGCGAAAACCCGTCCGGTGAGGACGCGCTCGGGCGAAAAGACGACGTCGAAGTCGCGGCCCTCGAGCAGGCCGGAGACCTCCTCGATGAGGGGCTTGTAGCGTCCGCGCGTCGTGCCCACGGGCAGGGTCGTCTCGTAGGAGACGAGGGTGCCGCCTGTCAGGTGCTCAGCCATGGAGCGGGTCGCGGCGTCCATGATCGTAAAGTCGGGACGGCTCTCATCGTCGACGACGAGGGGCACGACCATGACGACGGCGTCGGCCCCGGGGATCGCGTCAGCGTACTCGGTCGTGGCCCGCAGGGCGCCGGAGGAGATAAGCGGGGGCAGGTACTCGGCGAGGTGCGCCTCGCCCGGGAAGGGTTCTTCTCCCCCGTTGATGAGTGCGACCATGCGAGGGTTCACGTCCACGCCGACGACGGTGTGCCCGCCGCGCGCGTAGTGCACCGCCAGCGGCAGACCAATCTTGCCCATGCCGACGACCGCGATGCGCATGGGACCCCCTTTCCGTCTCCGGCCTCGTTGTTCCCCTCCAGTGTAGTGCCCCGCCCCACCTACAATGGGGGCGTGGATCGCGCGCTCAACCTTCTACTCTACCCGTCGAACCTGGCCTCGCCCGGTCGGCTAGTGAAGATCGCGCGTTCGCTGTCCCCTCTGTTTTCGCAGACGCGGGTCGTCGGCATCGACCAGGGCGACCTGCCCACAGACGAGGCCGTGGCCCCCACCGTGCGCCTCACCCGGATCCGGGGCGCATCCCTGGGTGCGCGCCTGGGCGGGGTGCGGGTCGTCGTGGCGTGGGGGGCGCGCGTGTACCGGCGATTCGCGAAGCAGCGCGTCGAGGCCGTCTCCGCGCAGAACCTGTTCCTGCTGCCGCTCGCGCACGCGTTGGCGCGGCGCACCGGCGCGGTGTTCGCCTACAACGCGCACGAGTTGGAGACGGAGACAGTGGGGTCGGCGCGGCTGCGCCAGCGCCTCCAGCGCGTGATCGAGCGCCGCTACATACTCCGCGCGGACGTGGTGTCCGTGGTCAACGAGTCGATCGCCCAGTGGTACCGCAGCGCCTACCCGGGCGTGGATCCGGTCGTGGTGACGAACGCCCCGACGGGCGCGGAGGGTGTCATCGACCTGCGCTCGCAGCTGGGGATCCCGGAGGGCGCGCTCCTGTACCTGCATTCGGGCTACCTGGCGCCTGGGCGCAATATTCCCTTGATTCTGCGGGCGTTTGAGCAGGTGAAGAGCGCGCACGTGGTCTTCGTCGGCTCCGGCGCCCTGCTGCCCGAGGTCGAGCGGGCCGCCGCAGCTCACCCGAACATCCACCGCCTGCCTCCCGTGGAGCCGGATCAGGTCCTGGCGATGACGCGCGGGGCTGACGTGGCGCTGTGCCTCATCGAGTCCGGGTGCCTGTCGCACCGCATGTCCACGCCCAACAAGATGATGGAGGCATTCGCGGCCGGACTTCCCGCACTGTGTTCTCCCCTGTCCGAGGCCCGCCGATACCTGGGTGATCAGGCCGACACGTGGGTGCTGGAGGATCCGGAGCGCGACCTCATCGGGGCCCTGGAATCCATCACGCGAGAGGATATCGAGGCCTTCACAGCTCCCACGATTCCCACCTGGGAGGAGGGAGCCACGCGCCTGCGTGAGGCCTACGAGCGGGCACTCGCCGCAAGAGCGACGCATCGATAGTTCCCCCAAAATCTCGCACGTAATTTGGGTTCACTAACTCTTCTTAATACCACTAAAAACACTGAAGTATCAACACTTTTGATCGCCCATAGATTCGGACCACATGGGAATTACGTGCGACTTTTGGGGAGAGGGTTTCACGAGGCCGGGTGGGCGTTTCACGCGGTCCGAGCCCGCACGCCGTCACCTCTGTCGTAGGCGCGTGCCGTCACGACAGCCATGACAAGCATCCCCACCAACAACACGGCCATCAGGGCCCCCAGCACGGCAACCGTCATCTCGACGCCGTAGGGGCTGCACGCGAGCCACGCCAGCGGCGCCGCGCAGTACACGCACGCGAAGGCCAGCATGCGCCGCTGGTGGTAGGTCGCGACAAACACGTTTGACAGCGGCGAGGTCGCCACCGTCAAGGCCAGCCACGGAGCCAGGGAGCGCGCGAAGTATCCGGCCGCCTCCCAGCGCGCCCCGAACACGAAGGGAAAGAGCGCCGGGCTGACCCACGCAAGCAGCGCGAAAACAGGGATCGAGCAAGCCAGGGCGATGCCGCCGACGCGCACGACAACGCGGGTCATCTCTCCGGGCGGGGTGTCCGACAGGCGCGGCAGATACACCTGCGACAGTGCCCCCGCGATGAGCGCAACCGGGGCCTGCAGGGCCAGCCACGCCATATTGAACTGGCCGAGCGAGGCCACAGAATACGTGGCAATCAGCAGAGGAATCGCGCTCGTGCGCACCGCATCGACGACGACGTTGGGCACGCCGACGAGCGCCATCTTGCGGTAGCGCGAAGCCACCTCGCGCAGGGTCGGATCGGTGTCCTGACGTTCGCGGGCGTCGCGGGCGCGCCACGACAGGTAGGCGACGGCGAGGCCCTGGCCAGCGATCGTCGCACCGATGGCAGCGCCCAGACCACCGCCAGCGACGAAGCCGCACGCCAGCTGCAAGGCCGCGATGCCGAGAGAGCGCACGACCGACGAGCTCGCGATCGCCTGGAAACGGCGGTGGCGGGTCAGCCAGTACGAGCACACTTGCCCCTGCGCCAGGAACAGGACGGACACGCCGATGGCGAGCGTCCAACCCGCGAGCGCGGCCCCGTAGCGCGCGCATACCCACGGCCAGGCGGCGGCCGCAATAAAGGTAGCCAGAGCGGAGGCGACTGCCGCGCAGCGCGAGGCCAGGCGAGCCAGGGACCGGGCCGAGGCCTCGTCGCCGGGGGCGGGCAGGACGATGCTGAGGTCGAAGCGGGCACCCGCGACGGCCGCGCCGAGCGTGGCAACGGAGGTGAAGATGCCCAGGTACCCCAGGTCCGTGTCCGTGTAGAGGCGGGCGATGCCGATCTGGGCGACGAATGCGATGACCTGGGCGAGGAGGGTTCCACTGAGGAGGGTGAGCACCTGCGCGAGGACACCCGAGCGGGCGGGGCGGGCAGGTGCGTTCGTCATGGACTCATTTAATCACCTGGGGCGAGCGGCTTGCCCCTAGGATGGGGGCATGCCCGCTCGCCGATCCACGCCCGCCGCCAGGTGGAACTCGTGAGGGTCGCCCTGACGAAGGGAACCCTGCTGGTTCCCCCGACCTACTTCGCACTCTCGCACGCCCTGGCGATGCCCCAGCTCGATTGGCGGGTTTTCACGCTCTCGGCGCGCATCACCGATCCGGCCGTCACGATTCCCATTGACGAGGCCGCACCGCGCGCACTCGGTGGCCCTCTCCCGCTTCGCGTGGCCGCGCAGGCACGAGGCCTGGGACAGATGCGCCGCGCAATCAGCGCGTGGGATCCGGACGTTATTCACCAGCACCAGGCGACATGGTCTCTGCCGGCTGTGGGCGCCGCGCGGGAGACGGGCGCGCCCCTCGTGGTGACGCTGCACGGCGGGGACGCCTACCTGAGGCTCGGGCGCGGCTGGGGCGCCGCGTGGAACGCACGCAACCGCACAGCAGCCTTCGACGGTGCGAGCCGACTGCTGGCTGTCTCCCGATACCTGGCAGACGTCGCGTTAGGCGCGGGAGCAGATCCGGATCGCCTGAGTGTGCACTATCAGGGCGTGGACACCGACTTCTGGGCACCGTCCACCCCGCTAACCATCGATTCACGCGAGAAGCCCATCGTCCTGTTCGTGGGTGCTCTGAGCCACTTGAAAGGTGTGGATGATCTGGCCCGGGCATCCGCCGACCTCGTGGGGCGCCGCCCGCATCGCCTCGTCCTCGTCGGCGAGGGACCGCTGGCCCCCGCACTGCGCGAACGCGCGCCCGCCCACGTGACGTTCACGGGCCGGCTGGATCGCGAGGGGGTGCGCGACTGGATGCGCCGCGCCCACGTCCTCGTCCTGCCCACCAAGCCCACGCAGGGGCGGCAGGAGGCCGCCGGCCTCGTCCTGCTTGAGGCGCAGGCGTGCGGCGTTCCCGTCATCGCGTATCGCACGGGCGGGACGCCGGAGATGACCGCGCCCGGGGCCTCACTGCTCACACAGGAGCGCTCGCCGAATGCTCTCGTCCGTTCCATCGACGAGGCCTTGGCGTGGTCGGAGGATGAACGCGCGGATCGGGCGGCGGCGTGCCGGGCGTGGGTGACGCGCGAGCGCTCACTGCGCGGTGCAACCCACCAGCTGCGCGCGATCTACGATGACCTCACGCGGTAGCGCCGCGCTCTACAGGTCGACGGACCGTCCGGTGTCAGCCGATGTCAGAATGGCCTCGACGACGCGCAGGTTCTCCAGGGCCTCGTCCATCGTGACATGCTCGGCGCCCACGCCGAGTATCGCGTCGCGGAAGCGCTCGTGTTCGAGGGCGAGGGGCTCTCGCTTGGTGAGCGCGTAGCGTACGACCTGGCCTTCGCTCACACCGCGGAAGGCGGCGATCGCGTCCCACTGAAGCGGCGCGTGACCGTTTTCAAAGAAGGTCAGGTCCCCCATCGCTGTGTCGGCGACGAGCGCGCCGCGCTCCCCTGTCACGATCGTCGTGCGGTCCTTGTAGGGGGTCAGCCAGTTAACGAGGTGATTGACGAGGATGCCGCCGGCAAGCACGCCCGAGGCGACCATCATGTCCTCGTGCACTCGCCCCGAGCGCGCGGACGTGCGCGCGTAGATGCTCTCGTAGGGGGCACCCGCCACCCACGCGGCCAGGTCCACGTCGTGCGTGGCCAGGTCTTTGACGACGCCGACGTCGCTGATGCGGGCGGGGAAAGCCGACTGGCGGCGTGTCGCGATCTGCTCGATCTCGCCGAGCTGACCCTCCTCGATCCTGCGACGCATGTCGATGAGCGCGGGGTTGCAGCGCTCGACGTAGCCGACGGCGCCCACGAGGCCCGCAGACGCAAACGCATCGCGGATCCGGCGGCCCGCCTCCACGCTCGTGGCGAGGGGCTTTTCGACGAGGGTATGCACCCCGGCCTCGGCCAGCGCCAAGGCCGCGGCCTCGTGGTGGGCGGTGGGCGCGGCGACGATCGCGGCGTCGATACCGGCCTCGATCAGCTCCTTGACGCCACCCAGGACGGGCAGGTCACCGGCAACGCCGAAGCGGTCGCCGCCCGGATCAGCGAGCGCGACGAGATCCACCCCGGCGGTCGCTCGGGCGTTGCGCACGTGGTGTCGGCCCATCGAGCCAATGCCAAGGATTCCCAGCCGAATAGCCATGTCAGGCCCCCGCTTCCGCGAGCGCGTTGACGCCCTGCGCGATGCGTTCCAGCTCGCCGGGAGTCAGCGAGGGGTAAATCGGCAGGGAGAGGACTTGGGCGGCAGCCTCGCGGGTGGCGGGCAGCTCCGCGTCGGGGGCGAAGCGGGCCAGGGAGGGCAGCTCGTGGTTCGGGATCGGGTAGTAGACGCCCGAGCCGATGCCGTATTCGCCGCGCAGGGCATCGGCGAAGCCGTCGCGGTCCTCGCCCACGCGAATCGTGTACTGGTGGTAGACGTGTGTGGCGCCGGGAGCGACGTGAGGGACGACGACGCCACGCAGGTGCGCGTCCAGGAATGCGGCGTTCTCCTGGCGCTTGACTGTCCAGGCCCCGACTTTGGTGAGCTGAACGCGCCCGATCGCCGCGTGGATGTCGGTCATGCGGTTATTGAGGCCCACAATTTCGTTGGCGTAGCGCGTCTCCATGCCCTGGTTGCGTGCGAGGCGCACGCCTCGGATGATGCCGGGGTCGGCGGAGGTGACCATGCCGCCCTCGCCGCTGGTCATGTTCTTCGTCGGGTAGAAGGAGAAGGCCGCGAAGGTGCCGAAGGAGCCGACCGCGCGCCCGTGCAGGCTCGCGCCGTGGGCCTGGGCGGCGTCCTCGAAGACCATGAGTCCATGCGCGTCGGCAATCGCCTGGAGAGCGTCCATGGGCGCGGGGTGTCCGTAGAGGTGGACGGGCATGATGGCGCGCGTACGCGGCGTGATCGAGGCTTCGACGGCGGCCGGGGAGAGCGTGAAGGTGAGTGGGTCAATGTCGGCGAAGACGGGGGTCGCGCCCGTGATGGCCACCGAGTTCGCCGTGGCTGCGAAGGTGAAGGAGGGGACGATGACCTCGTCGCCCGGCCCGATTCCGGCAGCGAGCAGTCCCAGGTGCAGGGCGGAGGTCCCCGAGTTGACCGCGACGGCTCGAGTTCCGGGCACGAGTGCAGCGGCGAACTCGTCCTCGAAGGCTGCCACCTGCGGCCCCTGGGCGATCATGCCCGTGCGCATGACCGCCGCGACCGCGTCGATCTCCTCCTCGCCGATCAGCGGACGAGCGGGCGGGATGAACGGCTGCGTCATGGCTGGTCCTCACGGGTCTGGGCGGGTGTCGCGGGTGCGCTCGGGGACGAGGCGTGGGCCTCCTCGGGCGACAGGACGCCGTTTCGCTCGACGTAGCGGCGTCCCGTGGCCGGGCACACCCAGGTGCGGTCCCCGGCCTCGTTCTTCGGTGCCTCGTCGGCGGCCACGAGCGGCACACCGGCCTCGCCGACCCACCCGACGCGGCGCGCGGGCACGCCGACGACGAGGGCGTAGGGGGCCACGTCTGACGTGACGACCGCGCCCGCACCGACCGACGCCCACGCGCCGATGCGCACGGGGGCGACGCAGACGGCGCGAGCCCCGATGGCCGCGCCTCGTTCGACGGTGACACCGACGCGTTCCCAGTCACTCGCGCTCTTGAGGCTCCCGTCGGGGTTGATCGCGCGGGGGCAGTGGTCGTTCGTGAAGACGGCCGCGGGCCCGACGAACACACCGTCAGCCAGGGAGGCGGGCTCGTAGATGAGGGCGTAGTTCTGGATCTTGCAGCGATTCCCGACGCGCACGCCTGCGCCGATGTATGCACCCCGACCGACGATCGTCTCTGCGCCGATGGATGCATCTTCTCGAACCTGGGCGAGATGCCACACGCGGGCGCTGGGGGCCACCATCGCACTGGGCGCCACGTCGGCGCTGGGCTCGATCACGGTGCTTCCCTCTCCTTGTTGCTGCACGCGCGGGTGCGTTCACAGATACCCTCACTATAGGCGCGTGCCCACCCCGATGTGCGACACTAATCGAATGCAGATGCGCTCCGACACGTGGGTCGTCATCCCCGCGTTCAACGAGGCGCCCGTCATCGGGGGCGTCGTCGCGGGCGTGCGTACCCTTTTCCCGCATGTCCTCGTCGTCGATGACGCGTCCACGGATAACACTGTGGCCCTGGCCCGCGCGGCCGGCGCCTACACGGCCACCCACCCCCTCAACCTCGGTCAGGGCGCTGCGCTCCAGACAGGTTTCGAGGCGGTGGCCGCGCGTGGGGCCCGCTACGTGGTCACCTTCGACGCCGACGGCCAACACGATCCCGCAGACGCAGCAGCAATGCTTCATCGGGCGCGCGAGGAGGACCTTGCGTTTGTCCTCGGATCTCGCTTCCGCGACGGCGCGACTGCACAGGTCGGCTCCGTCAAGCACGCGATGCTGCGCCTCGGAGCTCTCATCGCCCGCCTGCGCACCGGCATGGCTCTCACGGACACACATAACGGGCTTCGCGTGATACGCGCCGATGCCCTCGCTCAGGTGCACCTGACCCACTCACGCATGGCCCACGCCTCGCAGATCGTCTCCCAGCTGGCGGCCTGTGGCCTGCCCGGCGCGGAACACCCCGTGACGATCTCCTACACTGACTACTCACGGGCGAAGGGCCAGCCCCTGCTCAACTCAGTCAATATCGCCGTCGACCTGGCGTTGGGGGGACGATGAGCGCCTACCTCGCCATCCGTGTCCTCCTACTCCTCGCCCTCGCACTCACCGCGTGGTGGCTCGTGCGCCCGGTATCCTCGGCCTCGTCCCTGGCTCTGCGCCGCATCGGCATCGGCGTCCTCGTGGCGGTGGCCATCGTGGCGATCCTCGTGCCGTCGCTGGCCAACACGGTCGCCCGCGCCATCGGCGTGGAGCGTGGCGTCAACCTGATCGTCTACGGGCTCGTCATCGCATTGATTGCGCAGATGGTGACCGCCTATCGGCGCGAGGCCCGGGCCGAGGCACGTATGGCAACGCTGGCTCGCTCGCTCGCCCTCGCGCACGTCCTTCCGCCCGAGGACACAACCCCCGAAAACACCGTCGACCCTCCCGTTCACGCTGATGGCCCAGAAGTGGAACGCGCCGCTAACGGCCCTGATTCCCCGACAAACCCGCCAGATAACGATATGGTTACAAACGATGAGTAACGTGAATCTGCGACCGATCCAGCACTCGGCCGTCAACTACGGACGCTTCGGCCTCCTGCGCGGCGCGCTCGCCATCCTCCTGGCCGGCGTGCTCTTCGTAGTATCATCGGCGGGTTTCGTGTACGCCAAATTGAGCACTCAGTTCGCCAACCGCGTCGTCAATATCGACGCCTACACAACCGACGAACAGAACAAGGCGACCCCAGATTCCTTCGACGGACGAGCCGTCAACATCCTCGTGGTCGGTACCGATTCGCGCAACGGCGCCAGCGGCGAGCTGGGCGCGGGCGACGCAGATGACGTCCCCGGCCTGCGCAACGACTCGACGATGGTGATTCACGTCAGCGCGGACCGCTCCCGCGTGCAGATCGTGTCCATCCCCCGCGACACGCTCGTGGATATCCCCTCGTGTCAGCACCGCGACGGCACCACGAGCGAGCCGACCAGCGACGACATGTTCAACAACGCGATGGTCTACGGTTCGAACGGCGGGGATGATCCGGAGGACCTCGCCCCCGGCATCGCGTGTGTGAAGTCGACTGTTGAAAAACTTTCCGGTATGTCCATCGACGCCTTCATGGTCGTCGATTTTGCGGGCTTTATTAACATGATCGATGCGCTCGGCGGCGTCTGGTTCAACATCCCCGAGGACATCAATGACGACTCTGCCGGGCTCTACATCGACGCGGGCTGCTGGAAGCTGTCGGGCACTCACTCGCTGGCCTACATGCGCTCACGCAAGGGGCAGGGCGACGGCTCCGACATTTCGCGCATCAGCCGCCAGCAGCAGCTGATTTCCGCGATGCTGCGCGAACTGCAGGAGAAAAACTACGTGACCGATCCCGGCGCGCTCATTAACTTCCTGCAGGCCGCGATTTCCGCCGTGAACGTCTCCGATAACCTCGGAAACGCCAGCTCGGACGCGTCCCTCCTCATCAATGTGCTGCAGAACATCGACCGTTCCAACATCCAGTTCGTGACGATGCCGGTCGAGGAACCCTCCTGGGATCCAAACCGCCGCATCCCCTCTGAGCCGATGGCCCGCAACGTGTGGAACGCCCTGAAGAACGACCAGGCCCTGCCCGTGGGCACGACCTACACGGACGGCAACGGCGCGCAGCTGGTGGTGCCCGATCCGACCGCGACAACGGCACCGTCGACGCCCAATCCGACGCAGGCTCCCACGACCGATCCCGGCTCGGAGGAGACCACCACGGATAACACCGAGCAGTCCGCCTCCGTCGCGAATAATGCGGCGAACGAGGAGGCTGCCAAGCAGACAGCCGCTACCTGCCCGCCGAAGGACCAATGAGCACTCCCCCCTCGTTTACACCGGATCCGAAACGACGCCGTCCCGCATCCGATGACGCCCACGTCGTTGGTGAGGAGGTGCGCGGTGGCGCGCCCACTCCCCCTCCAGAGGCCCTGGCGCCGCAGATGTGGAGGATTTCGGAGGACGAGGCCGACGCCTCGCGCCCCCTGATGCCGCGCACGCTGGACCAGCCGCAGCGCGACTCTCAGTCGATTTTCCCGCGCCGCACCCCCGCTCAGCAGCCGCCGTCGTTCCAGCCGGCATCGGCCTCCAACCCCCCGTCCTACGCGCCGGGTTCTGGTCGTTCCTCGGGTTCGAACACCTACGCGCCCTCCGGGAATGGGCCTCGTCAGGTGACGATCAATCGCGCCCAGGGCATGCCCGCGCCCGCGCCTGCCCCCGTCACTCCTGCAGCCCCATCGGCCCCGGCGAGCGCGCCAAGGCGACGCAAGCGCCACCACCCGATCTTGAAGACCCTGTGCCTCTTCCTGGTCATCATCCTGGCGTGGGGCAGCTTCCTCCTGTGGGATGCCAACACGAACATGGGTCGCGTGAGCGCGCTGTCGGGCGCCGCCGATACGCCTGGCACGACCTACCTGCTGGCTGGCTCGGACTCGCGCGCGGACGGCGCCGTGAAGGATGGTTTCGACGAATCTGAGCGTGCTGACTCGATCATGCTCGTCAACGTCGCCCCGAACGGACAGACGGTTGCGCTCTCGATTCCCCGCGACACTTACGCGGAGATCCCGGGCGTCGGCTGGGACAAGATCAACGCCTCCTACGCTTATGGCGGGCCGCAGCTGCTCGTCGAGACCGTCGAGAAGCTGACGGGCCTGACTGTCGATCACTTTGTTCAGATCGGCATGGGCGCCGTGCCCGACATGGTGGACGCCGTCGGCGGCGTCGAGCTGTGCTACGACAACGACGCCGACGACCAATATTCCGGCCTCACGTGGACCGCGGGTTGCCACACGGTGGACGGCACGACCGCGCTGCAGTTCTCGCGTATGCGCTACCAGGACCCCGAGGGCGACATCGGCCGCACGAAGCGTCAGCGCCAGGTCATTTCGAAGGTTATTTCCTCGGCGGCCTCGCCCTCAACCCTCATTAATCCCGCGAAGACCCTGCGCGTGGAGCGCGCGGGTTCCAAGTCCTTCACGGTCGACGAAGACTCCTCTGTGTTCACGGTCGCGTCGCTCGTGTGGGCACTGCGCTCCGCCTCGTCGAATCAGATGATGGGCGTCCCGCCGATCGAGTCGCTGAACTTTACGACGAACGCGGGAGCATCTGCTGTCCTGCTGCGCGATACGACCGCAGACGATTTCTTCGCCAAGCTGCGCGCCGGTACGCTGACGACCTCGGATCTCAACCAGGTCGACGGGATCTAACGCACTGCGCCCAGCATCGCGCTCTCGACGTTCGACGATATAAGCACCGACCTCGTTTCCTTCTCGGAACGAGGCCGGTGCTCTATCGGCGCCGACAGGTACTCAGGCGCCGGGGACGGTGATCGGGCGAGGACCCGCCTGCCAGCCTTCCCAGGCGGAGGTGAGGATCTCCTCGACCCCGTTGTTGGCCTTCCAGCCGAGGTCGACACCAATCGACAGCGGATCACCGATCAGCTCGGGCGGGTCGCCGGCGCGGCGGTCCAGCTCCTCAACGGGGAAGTCCCAGCCGATGACGCGGCGCAGGCCGTCAACGATCTCTCGGACGGAGGTGCCCAGGCCGGTCCCCACGTTGTAGGTGTGATGGTCGGGCTGACGCCCCTCGGCCAGCACGTCAAGGGCCGCGATGTGCGCTTCTGCGAGGTCCAGGACGTGGATGTAGTCGCGGATGCAGGTGCCGTCAGGGGTGTCGTAATCCGTGCCGAAGATCTTCGCGCTCTCGCCTCGCTCAACGCGGTCCAGCACCATCGGGATCAGATTCATGACGGCGTCGTCGGCCAGGTCAGGCCACCCGGCGCCCGCAACGTTGAAGTAGCGCAGGCCGATCCACTTCAAGTCCCAAGCGCGCTCGCAGTCAGCCATCAGCCATTCGCCGATCAGCTTCGTCTCGCCGTAGGGGTTGATGGGGTGACCGGCCATATCCTCGGTGACCACCGGCAGCTCGGGAGTTCCGTACACTGCGGCCGAGGACGAGAAGATCATCTGGTCGACTCCGGCGTCCTCCATTGCGAGGAGGACGTTGGCCATTCCGCCAATGTTCTGCTGGTAGTACCAGGCGGGGCGTTCGACGGACTCGCCGACCTGCTTGCGTGCGGAGAAGTGGATGACGGCCGTGACGTCCTCGTCCACCATGAGGGTAGACAGCGCCGAGCGGGCTTCGTCCAGCGTCACGTCAAGCTTCACGAGCTTGGCGTCGCCGACGCGCGATGCCTTACCACTCGACAGGTCGTCGACGACAACGACGCGATCCCCGCGCTGACGCAGGAGGCGGACAACATGCGCGCCGATGTAACCGGCGCCGCCACAAACGAGAATGCTCATGGTTCCAGGATACGACGCACCGACCCCTCAGGGCTACCCGCAGCGTGCTTGTGTTTGCGTTGCTCAGCGTGCCTGACTGACGCGTTGAGCGAGCGCCGCGCCCTTCGCGCTGGCAACGTTTCGCAGATCCTTCTGGAACGAACGCATCTGGGCACGCAGGCCCTCGGCGTGCTTGCCTTCGCCCGCACCGAGGATCCGGGCGGCGAGCAGGCCCGCGTTGCGCGCACCCGCGATGGAGACGGTCGCGACGGGCACGCCGGCGGGCATCTGGACGATGGAGTGCAGGGAGTCGACGCCGTCAAGGTGCTTGAGCGGCACGGGGACGCCGATGACGGGCAGCTCGGTGAGGGCTGCGAGCATGCCGGGCAGGTGGGCCGCTCCCCCAGCTCCGGCAATGATGACACGCAGGCCGCGCTCCGAGGCGGACCGACCATAGGCCACCATGTCCTCGGGCATGCGGTGGGCGGAGACGACGCCGACCTCGCAGGCGATGCCGAACTCCGCGAGCGCAGCAACGGCGGGCTCCATGGTCGGCCAGTCAGAGTCGGAACCCATGACGACGCCGACGATCGGGTTATCGCCGGTGGCGGTCAGCTGGATGTCAAGGTCGGTGGTCATGGGCAGTCCTTTCGAGGGGGACGAGGCCGGGGCACCTGGTCCCGCGGCCGTCAGTGGGTGGAAGGTTAGTCGGTGGGCGCGTCGCCCCGGAGGGCGGCGACTGCAGCCCGTGCCCGCTCAAGGGCGAGGGCGGGGTCCTGATCGACGACGGTGACGTGTCCGAGCTTGCGGCCGGGGCGCACTTCCTTGCCGTACAGGTGGACTTTTGCATTCTCTCCCCCGGCCCGGAAGGCGGCCGCGAGGGCGCGCGCGGGCTGAGCGTGAGCCGAGCCGAGGAGATTCACCATGACGGAGTGCGAGCCCGGAGCACGCAGATCGGTCGAGCCGAGCGGCAGATCGAGGACGGCGCGCAGGTGCTGCTCGAACTGGCTGGTGATCGCCCCGTCGATGGTCCAGTGCCCCGTGTTGTGGGGACGCATAGCGAGCTCGTTGACCAGTACGCGCTCGTCCGCACCCTCACCGACGACGAACATTTCGACGGCGAGGACGCCGGTGAGTCCCAGCTCGGAGGCGATGCTCTCGCCGATGCGGCGGGCCTCGGCAGCCGTCTCGGGACGAATGCCAACGGCGGGAGCGGTCACCTCGGCGCACACGCCACCCACCTGCACGGTGGAGGCGACGGGCCACGAGGCAATCTCGCCCGACGGGGTGCGCGCCAGCAGAGCAGCCACCTCGCCCGTGAAGGGAACCAGGGCCTCGGCCAGGAGGGGACCATGCCCCCACCAGGAGGCCACGTCCGCGGGGCTATGAGCGACAGCCACACCGTGCCCGTCGTAACCGCCGCGCGGTGTCTTGACGATGAGAGGCCAACCGATCGTGGCGCCGAACTCCTCCAGCTGGGATTCGTCCTCGACGCGGGCCCACGCGGGGCACGGAATACCCATCGCAGTCAGGCGCTCGCGCATGGCGAGCTTGTCCTGCGCGTAGAGCAGGGCTCTCGCCGGGGGCTGAACGGAGACGAGGCGCGCAGCCTCCTCCATGGTGGCCGCGGGAATGTGCTCGTGCTCGAAGGTGAGGACGTCCGCGCCGTCGATGAGCGCGCGGACCGCATCCAGGTCAGCGGGAGCCCCCGCCGCCTTATCAACCGTCACCTGCCCGGTCGACCCGTCGTCGGCCTCGACAAGTGCGCGCAGGTTGATTCCGAGCGCAATCGCGCTCTCCTGCATCATCCGTGCCAGCTGTCCGCCGCCAATGACGGCAACGGTGGGAGGTGTGCGCATCTCGTGTTCCACTCCTTCAATCTATCGCGCCGCTAGAAGCGCCGCGAGCGGCGTCCCATGGACATGAGGGGTCCTTCAGGCATCACGCGGTCCGGGTCCAGCGATGCGGGAATCGCCGCGACCGACACCGTGAAAACGGGGGGCTTGTTCGTCTTCAGCTCGAGGCGGCCGCCCATGGCCTGCGCGAGGTCGTGGGCCAGGGCCAGGCCGATGCCCGTCGAGCCCTGTCCCGAGACACCTTTTTCGAAAATATCGGGAGCGAGGCTCTTATCGATGCCCTCGCCTTCGTCGCTCACTTCAATGACGACTCCGCGTTTGGACGTGCCCGCGTGCGCCCACACGCGCGTCGTCCCGTCGCCGTAGCGCAGCGAGTTTTCGATGAGGGTGGCCAGGACCTGACCGAGCTTTCCAGCATCGGCGAGGATCGGACGCTCAGCTTCGTCGAGGAATACGAGGGATCGTCCGGCGGCCTCGAACTGGTCCTCCCACTCCTCGCGGGCCGTGTTGAAGACCTCGAGAATGTGGATGGCCTCGGTCTGGCTGGTCTGTCGCCGCGAGACGTCTAGGAGCTCCGTCACGACGTTCGTCATGCGCTCAACCTGTTCGAGGCACGTGCGGGCTTCAGCGCGCACTTCATCCTCCGTGGAGATCAGTTCGATCTCCTCCAGGCGCATGGACAGCGCCGTCAGAGGAGTGCGCAGCTGATGCGAGGCATCGGCGGCGGCCTGACGCTCGGCCGCGAGTCGGCCCGCCATACGTTCACCGGTGCGGGCCAGCTCCTCGGAGACCAGGTCGATTTCCTCGATGCCGGATTTTTCGACACGGGCGCGCACACCGCCCGAACCGATCTGCTCAGCCTGGGCGGCCAGGTAGATGAGGGGAGCGGACAGATCGCGCGACAGGGCACGCGCCATGAGCCAGCCAATCAGCATCGACAGGGCCATGCCAGCTCCGAAAAGCGAGCACGTCCACGCAATGCGCGACAGTGCCGCCGACGCGGATGAGGTGAGTTGGACGGAGATTCCGCTGGGGGACGAGGCGATGGCCGTCATGGTGCGGCCCGGGATGATCTTCGAGTTGGTGACGAGGTTCGCATCGGGCACCTTAATCCGATACGCGAGTTCGCCGCCCCGACTCTTCGCCTGATCGGTGACAAGCGAGGCAAGGGTAGCGGGGTCGGTGCTCTCCCCCGCCGCCCACCTGCGTTCAACGCTCTGCAAGATCGACTGGGACTGGACCTCAAGGCCTCGCTGCTCGGACGCCCAGATGGAGACGGACGCGAAGAAGGCGCCGGGGAGTCCCATCAGAAGGCACACGACGGCGACGACCGAGACGATCATCCTCACCGCGCGTGCGCGCATGACGAGCCTCCCTCAGCGGCGTTCAGCGAGCGTTTTCGAAGCGGAAACCCATCCCGCGGACGGTCGTGATGTAGTGCGGGTCGGTCGCGTCGTCGCCGAGCTTGCGACGCAGCCACGACACGTGCATGTCGAGGGTCTTCGTGGAGCCGGTCGGATCCGAGCCCCAGACCTCGCGCATGAGGGTGTCGCGGGCGACGACGGATCCGGCCTCGCGCAGAAGGACGCGCAAGAGGTCGAATTCCTTGGCCGTCAGGCTCAGCTCGACATCACCGACGAAGGCGCGATGTGCGGCGACATCCATGCGAATATCCTGCGCGCGCAGCTCACCCTCGACGGGTTCTGCGGCCTGGCGGCGCAGGAGGGCGCGCACGCGGGCAAGAAGCTCGGCCAAACGGAATGGCTTCGTCACGTAGTCATCTGCACCGGCGTCAAGGCCGACGACCATGTCAACTTCGTCCGTGCGGGCAGTGAGGATCAGGATCGGGACTCGGTTGCCGGAGGAGCGGATCTCGCGAGCGACATCCAGGCCGTCCATGTCCGGCAGGCCGAGGTCCAGGACGACCAGGTCAACGCCACGCACATCGGCGAGGGCCTCAGCGCCCGTCGCATGTGCACGCACGTCGTAGCCCTCCCTGCCCAGTGCGCGGGCGAGGGGCTCAGAGATGGCCGGATCGTCTTCAACGAGGAGAACTGTAGTCACGGGTTCATCTTAGCAATTCCGAACCAAAACTTGCACCTTTCTTGACCCGCCATCCGGGCCATTCAGGCACTCGTTCACACTGCGAGATGAACGTTAGTTGACAACGCTCGAGAGCAGGTACGGCGAGACTGGACCGAAACCACGCAAGTCTGCGGTCGGGAACTCTTCGAGCTCATATCCGTCACCGACCTCGCCGGCCGCGATGGCGGCAGCCGTGGTCGGATCCGTCAGGATCTTGCCCACCGGCGCGATGTCCACGAGGCGAGATGCAAGGTTGACGGTGGGGCCAAAGACATCGCCCGAACGCGAGAACACATCGCCGCGCACCAACGAGGCGCGCACCGGCAGCATCTCATCATCAGCATTGAGGCGTTCAATCAGAGACGTGGCCACGCGCAGGCCGGTCGACAGGTCGTCCGCAATGTAGAGGACAGCATCGCCGATCATCTTGACGACGCGACCGCCCTCCTCAATGACGGCGTTACGACTCTCTTCTTCGAAGCGCTCAATGAGCCCCACGAGAGCGTCACCGAGGATCGTCGAGGAGGACGTGTAGGACACCATGTCCACGAAGCCAAGGCAGCGGTTGAGCGGGAAACGATTATGGCGCTCCTCGTGCCCGCGCTGGGAGACCTCGCGGTCGAAACGGGAGAGCGCCGCCTCAAGCTGACGCCGCCACGCATAGGTGAACATCTCCTGGAAGACGTCGATGTACTCACGCATATGGTCGAGCACGTACATGCGAGCAGTCGTGTCATCCAGCATGAAGCGACGCATCGAGTCCTCGACCAGGGCCTCGAACTGCCACAGAGCCAGACGGTCGGCCAGGTGAGCGTTCGCGCGCAGGAGGGAACGAGAGGTCGATGTATCAATGCCGCCCGATTCGACAAGCTCATGCCAGCGACTGAAAACATCCAGGTCGCGCTGCGAAAAAACCTTGTCATCGGCGGTAGGAGCCTGGAAGCCGAGAGCGATCCAGAAACGGAAGACACGTTCGATAGGCGTATTCGTCGCCTCCGCAATGTCGCGCGCGGAATACGTCAGATGACCACCGAGCAGCTGAGGAACGTAGCTTGTTGCGGTCAGGTCATCAGGAGTTGCAGGGGACGAAGCCGCGCGCTCATCCATCGCAAATCCCTCCTCTTTGGGCTGACTCAACACCACATCAGCGGGTAACGGTATATCAGATCACTTTTCAAAGTCACATCGGGAATGCGACCTCACACATTGACAATTGTAGTAGTCTGATGGGTTTTTCTCTAGAGAATTGCACGTTTACCTGCGAAAACCGAGATTCCTGCACCAAATTGCACCTTGTCTGTACGCAGGAAGCACGTTAGGAGACAATGTCCTCATGCGCCTTGTTCTTGCCTCAGCATCCCCCGCCCGCCGCGCCACCCTCATTGCGGCCGGCATCACACCAATCGTTCATGTATCAACGGTTGACGAGGACGCTGTCCTCGCCACGCTCGCCGGAGGTCGAGCCTTTTGTGGCGGCACAACCACCCCCGCCGACGAAGTCGCAGCGCTCGCAGCAGCTAAGTGCGCGGATGTCTGCGCCTCACTGAGCGCCCCCGACAAGGCTCCTGACCTTCCCGATGGCGAGCCCGTCCTCGTCGTCGGCTGCGACTCAATGCTCGAGATCGACGGACAGATGCTGGGCAAACCCCACACCCCCGACGTGGCACGCGAGCGCATTCGCGCCATGCGCCGCACGACCGCGACCCTGTGGACAGGACACTGCGCGGCTATCCTTGCCCCGGCCTCGTCGAGGCACGAGGGCACAGCCGAGGAACGCACGGTAAGCGCAAGGGTCACCCGTTCGGCGTCGACCCAGGTGCACTTCGGGGACATCTCGGATGCCGAGATCGACGCGTACGTGGCTACCGGCGAGCCCCTGCACGTTGCCGGTTCGTTCACGGTCGACGGGCTCGGCGGGCCCTTTATCGAGGGCGTGACAGGCGATTATCACTCGGTCGTCGGCATCTCCCTGCCCCTGCTGCGGTCCATGGCCACCGAGCTCGGGGTGTTCTGGCCCCACCTGTGGGATGCGCCGCGCCCCTGAGTTTCAGCGCCGGCCCCCTCCCATTGCCCCGTACTGTAGGGACATGGACAACAGCACTGCATGGGGCATCGGCCTCGCAACGATCACTCTGGACGGAACGACACTCGACACGTGGTACCCCGCCCCGCACCTGGGCGAGCCCGGCACCGACGAGGAACTGGCGGCCTCGCTGTCCGTGCTGGAACGCGTCGATGACGCGCGCCGCGTGCGCACCGTCGTCGTGACCACGACGATTGACCTGCAGAAGGCCCCCGCATCGACGGAGGACGCCTACCTGCGCCTGCACCTGCTCTCCCACCGCCTGGTGGCGCCCAACACCATCAACCTGGACGGTATCTTCGCGGTGCTGCCCAACGTCGTGTGGACGGACGCCGGCCCGTGCGCTGTCGCAGACTTTGAGGCAACCCGCCTGCGCCTGCGCGCCCGTGACGGCCACCCCGTCACCGTGCAGGGCGTCGACAAGTTCCCGCCGATGGTCAACTATGTGCTGCCGACCGGCGTGCGCATTGCCGACGGCACGCGCGTGCGCCTGGGCGCCTACCTGTCCGAGGGAACGACCGTCATGCACGCCGGCTTCGTGAACTTCAACGCTGGTACCCTGGGCCGCTCGATGGTCGAGGGCCGCGTCTCGCAGGGCGTCGTCATCGGCGACGGCTCGGATGTGGGCGGCGGCGCCTCCACGATGGGGACCCTCTCGGGCGGCGGCAAGCAGCGCGTGCGCCTGGGCGAGCGCTGCCTCCTGGGCGCGAACTCTGGCCTAGGTATCGCTCTGGGCGACGACTGCGTGGTCGAGGCCGGCCTGTACGTGACCGCCGGCGCGAAGGTCACGCTCATTGACTCCTCCGGCGAGGCCAAACCGCGCACAATCGCGGCACGCGAGCTGTCGGGTGCGTCGAACATTCTGTTCCGCCGCAACTCCCAGACCGGCCGTATCGAGGCTATTGCCCGCGCGGGCGTCATGGGCATCGAGCTCAACGACGCTCTGCACGCGTCGAACTGAGTTTTCCTACCAACCAGGCCGGGGCCACCGTTGCGCAGTGTGCACGGGTGGCCCCGGCCTCGTTGTATCGACGCGTCTCTCAGCGCGCGTTCCACGCCTCTCGGATGCGCTCGGCTGCGGCAGCCACGCGCTCGTCGGTGGCGGTCAGGGCCACGCGCACGCGCCCGTGTGCGGCCGTGCCGTAGAAGTCGCCGGGCGCCACAAGGATGCCGAGGTCAGCCAGGCGGTTCACGAGCGCCCACGAGTCCGTCGGGTTTGCGGGGTCGGCGACCCACAGGTACAGGCCAGCGGCGCTGTCGGGGTCGACGTCGAGGCCGACAGCGGTCAGCGCATCGAGGAGGAGGGCGCGACGCGCCGCATAGACGCCGCGCTGGCGCTCCACGTGCTCAGTGTCGTGCAGAGCGACCGCCATCGCGTGCTGGACAGGGGCGGGCACCATGAGTCCGGAGTGCTTGCGCACGCTCACGATGGGCGCGACCAGCGCGGGATCACCGTAAATCAGTGCGGCGCGGTATCCGGCTAGGTTGGACTGCTTGGACAGGGAATACAGGACGAGCAGGCCACTCGCATCGCCGTCGCACACGTCCGCATCGAGCAGAGAGGGCACGCCCTCGCTCACGTAGGGTTCGGACCAGGGCAGCGCCGCGTAGCACTCGTCGGAGACGACGACTGCGCCATGGGCGCGCGCCCAGGCGACGACGGCACGCAGCTCGTCCTTGCTCATCACGTGGCCGTCGGGGTTGCCCGGGGAATTCAGGTAGACGAGCGCGGCCTCGGGCCAGCGCTCGGGGGTCGTCGGATCCACGGCGACGGGCGTGGCACCCGCGAGCCGGGCGCCGATGTCGTAGGTCGGGTAGGCAACCTCGGGCACGAGGACGGTGTCGCCCGCGCACACACCCAGGAGGGCGGGAATCCAGGCGACTGCTTCCTTCGATCCGATCGTGGGGATCACGCCGCCGCGGCCGACGTCGACCATGCCCCGTCGCTGTCCCCACGCAAGGATCGCATCGCGCACCTCGGTAGTGCCGATCACCGTCGGGTAGCCGTGCGCGTTGGACGCCTCGGCCAGGGCCTCGCGGATAAACGCGGGCGTATCGTCGACGGGTGTTCCGACGCTGAGATCGCAAATTCCCCCGGGATGCTCGGCCGCACACGCTTTTGCGGGCGTCAACTGATCCCAGGGGAATTCGGGCAGGTCAAGGGGGCGGGGAAGGATCGTGGTCATACCCCTACCCTATCGACTGTCAGAGGTTTTCGGCCTTCCAGTCCTCATTCTGAGGCGGCAGCGCGGCGATCATCGGATCGTCGAAGTCCTGGACGCCGGTCTTCTGGGCGCCACCGGGGCTGCCCAGGTCGTTGAAGAAGTCGACGTTGGCGCGCAGGTAGTCCGACCACTCATCGGGCAGGTCGTCCTCGTAGAAGATGGCCTCGGTCGGGCACACGGGCTCGCATGCGCCGCAGTCCACGCACTCCTCGGGGTGGATGTAGAGCGAACGGGCACCCTCGTAGATGCAGTCGACGGGGCACTCGTCCACGCATGCGCGATCCTTGACGTCCACGCAGGGCTGCGCGATGACGTAGGTCATGAGACGTTCCTCCTGGTCAGTTCTAAAGACTCGTTGATTCTATTATTCACGTATGAGCAACCCCGAGTCACCCCGCGTCACCAAGAGCCCCACAAGCGGCGGAAATACGCCAATTCAGTCGAGTGCGACGGATGGGGCGCGCGAGGAAATTTCCGCACGCGACCCTGGCGCAATTCCCGCCTTGCCGTGGATGAGCTTCAGGGTCGGCGAGAGGATCGTCATCCGCTACCGCCTGGCTGACGGGCTGCACGATGCGCTCGGAGAGGCGCTCGAGGTAGCTCCCACGCACGTCACGGTCGCGACGAGGCGCGGGCCGGTCCGCGTGGATGCCCGCACGATGGTGACAGGCAAGCGCGTGCCGCCTCCGCCCACCGTCTAGCGGGCGGAGGGGCGACGCGGCTCAGCGGTTGGCGCGACGCTCGCGAGCGGCGATCTTAAAGCGCTCCTGGGCGTCCAGGACGACCTTGCGCACGCGCACGGCCTCGGGCGTGACCTCGACGCACTCGTCGTTGGCCGCGAACTCGAGCGACTCCTCGAGGGTCAGCTTGCGCGAGGGGGTCAGCGACTCGTACACGTCGGCGGTCGCGCTGCGCGTGTTCGTCTGCTTCTTTTCGCGGCAGATGTTCACGTCCATGTCCTCGCCGCGCGGGTTTTCACCCACGACCTGACCCTCATAGACCTCGGAGGAGGGCTCGACGATGAAGGAGCCACGCTCCTGCAGGTTCGTCATGGCGTAGGGCGTGGCCTGGCCGGCGCGGTCGGCGACGAGGGAGCCCGTGAGGCGCTGCTCGATGGTGCCCTGCCAGGGCGCGTAGCCGTCAGCGATGGACGAGGCGATGCCGGTGCCGCGCGTTTCGGTGAGGAAACGCGTGCGGAAGCCGATGAGGCCTCGTGCGGGGACCACGAATTCCAGGCGGATCCAGCCCGAGCCGTGGTTTGCCATGGTCTCCATGCGGCCCTTGCGGGCGGCCATCAGCTGCGTCACCGCGCCGAGGTATTCCTCGGGGATGTCGATCGTCATGCGCTCCATGGGCTCGCTGAGGACGCCGTCGATCTCCTTGGTGACGACCTGCGGCTTGCCGACGGTGAGCTCGAAGCCCTCGCGGCGCATCTGCTCAACGAGGATTGCCAGCGCGAGTTCGCCACGGCCCTGGACCTCCCAGGCGTCGGGGCGCTCGGTGGGCAGGACCTTCAGGGACACGTTGCCGATGAGCTCGCGGTCGAGGCGGTCCTTGACCTGACGGGCCGTGACCTTGGCGCCCTTGACGCGGCCCGCCATGGGCGAGGTGTTGATGCCGATGGTCATCGAGATGGCCGGGTCGTCGACCGTGATGAGGGGGAGAGGACGCGGATCATCGAGGTCGACGAGGGACTCGCCGATCATGATGTCCTCGATGCCGGCAACCGCGACGATGTCGCCGGGGGCAGCGGAGTCGGTGGACACGCGCTCGAGGCCCTCGGTGGCCAGCAGTTCGGAGATGTGGACGCGCTGGATCGTGCCGTCGTGGCGCGCCAGGCCCACGTCCGCGCCCTTCTTGAGGGTGCCGTTGTGGATGCGCAGCAGGGCGAGACGACCCAGGAACGGCGAAGCGTCCAGGTTGGTGACGTGTGCCTGCAGCGGCATGTCCTCGTCGTAGGAGGGGCCGGGGATGCGGTTCAGGATGGTCTCGAACAGGGGCTCAAGGTCCTCGGTGGGCAGCTGGCCGTCGCCCGGGTTCTCCAGGGAGCACTTGCCGGCCTTGGCGGAGGCGTAGACGACGGGGACGTCCATGAGAGAGTCCACGTCGATGTCGATGCCCTCATTCATGAGGTCCTCGCCCAGGGAGAGCAGCAGGTCGGTGGTCTCGGAGACAACCTCTTCGATGCGCGAGTCGGGGCGGTCGACCTTGTTGACGACGACGATGACGGGCAGGTGAGCCTGGAGGGCCTTACGCAGCACGAAGCGCGTCTGCGGGAGCGGGCCTTCGGAGGCATCGACCATGAGGACGACGCCGTCGACCATCGACAGGCCACGCTCAACCTCGCCACCGAAATCGGCGTGGCCAGGGGTGTCGATGACGTTGATGGTGACGCCATCTTCCAGGCCGAGAGCCTGTGCGGCGGGGCCGCGATAGTGGACGGCGGTGTTCTTCGCGAGAATGGTAATGCCCTTCTCGCGCTCGAGATCGCCGGAGTCCATGACACGCTCACCGGTCTTTTCAACCGTGTCACGCTCGGAGAACGCTCCGGACTGCCAGAGCATTGCGTCAACCAGCGTGGTCTTTCCGTGATCGACGTGTGCGACGATCGCGACGTTTCGCAGGTCGGGACGCGTGGACATATGTGGACTCCTCAAATGTGGATACAGATTTATGCGTGTTGGGGGTGAGCACATCGCGAAGACGAGCGGTTCGAACCGATTTCACGCGCATACGTCTTCAAGAATATCGGCTCAACGACGGGCAATGCGATCCCCACCCTGCGAATTCCACCACGTCACGGTCATCAGGTGGCCATCTCAGCGACCTCTGGCCGGTCTATTTGCTCGATAACAAGCGATGGCGTTTACTGAATACTATGACTGACATCGCGACGCTCAGCGCAGACGTTTCCGCGGCCTCGACCCTTGTCACCCCCTTCGGTGCACACCTCTTGTCATGGTGCCCCACCGGCCATTCCGATGTCCTGTGGCTTTCCTCCCGCGCGGTGCTTGACGGCACGAAGGCGATCCGCGGCGGCATCCCCCTGTGCCTCCCCTGGTTCGGCAGCCCCGCCGATTCCCCGACGATGCCGGGGGACGGCGCAGGTGCGCACGGCTTTGCCCGCACGTCGCTCTGGACGCTGCGCTCGAGCACCCGGCGCGCGGACGACGCCCCGGCCTCGTTTTCCTTCGAGCTGCACCACACGGGCGAAACCTCCTTGCTCTATCCCCATTCGTTCTGCGCACGCCTTGACATATCCGCGGGGGACGAACTGAACGCAACCCTGACCCTCACGAATGAGGACGACCACCCCTTCGCGATCGAGGCGGCCCTGCACACCTACCTGCACGTCGGTGACGTCAAGGACGTGACGGTGGAGGGATTAGACGGCGAACGCTACTACGACAAGGTCCTCGAGCGCTATGCCACCCAGAGCGGCGACATCACCTTCATTGGCCCCACCGACCGCGTCTACACGTCCACCCAGCAGGTCCAGGTCATCGACCCGGAGCTGGGCCGACGCATCATCGTGGACAAAAACGGCTCAGGTTCGACGATCGTGTGGAACCCCTGGTCGCAGGGCGCGGCCACCTTGAGCGACATCGGTGAGGGCGAGTGGCAGAACTTCGTGTGCGTCGAGACGGCGGCCGTGCGCGAGCGGGCGCTCACGCTATGGCCGGGACATCCCCACATCATGACGCAGACGCTCGCCGTGGAGTCACTGGACTGACCGACCCACGGGTAGGATTAGCCCCAGCTACGACCAGAAAGGCCCTCATGGCTCTCACTTCCGCGATCGCGTCCGCGTACCTGTCCATTTCCCGGTGGAAGCTCTCCACGCAGCCTCTGCCGGACAAGGTCATCGTCATTGGCGCTCCGCACACCTCGAACTGGGACGGCGTTTTCATGGCGATCTCGATGTGGAAGTCCGGGCGCACGTTCTCCTTCCTGGTGAAGGATTCCGTTGTCAAGGCACCAGTGCTCGGCTGGTTCGTCAAGAAGATCGGCGCCGTCCCGGTGGAGCGCAGCGCCGCGCACGGCCTCGTCGACCAGGTCGCTTCACGCATTCGCGAGGCGGACTCGTTCACGCTGTGCATCACTCCAAAGGGCACGCGCTCGCGCCGCGACTTTTGGAAGTCCGGGTTCTACCGCATCGCGATGGAGGCGGGCGTGCCGATTCAGCTCGGCTTCATCGACCGCAATACCCACACGTTCGGCTGGGGTCCGACATACCAGCTGACGGGTGACGTGCGCGCCGACATGGAGGTTATCCGCACGTTTTACGCGGATAAGGCGGGCATTCGCCCGGAGAAGACGTCGGTTCCTCGCCTGCGCGCGGAGGACGAGGCCGCATGAGGTGTGTGCCAGCGTTGCTCGGTACCGCAGGGGCTCTCGCCTTGACCGCGGGCGGGAGTGCAACGCTCGCCGACAACCCGACGCAGATCCGCCTGACCGAGGTCTACGAAATGACACCCGGCGTGAGCGCAACCCATCAGGTCACGCTGGTGACGAATCAGGCACTCATTGGCGAGCAGTGTCAGTCGATGGGCACGGCCGCCAAGGCGACGTCTTCTCTCCTCGTGACGGTCGACGGCGTGGACGGGTGCTGTTTCACGTGGGACCTTGAGGACGGCGGCGCCGAGGTTGTCTCCGTCGACGACGGCGGGGTGTTCCACTTCGAATCAACGTCGACGCGTCTCCTGGAGGGCTTCGCCTCCCCCGATGCTTCTGCTTCCATCGAGTCCGTCACTCTGATCGCGCATAGCTCCGTCATCGTCGAGGCCTCGAACGACGGGCAGATCACCACCCCCGGGGCATCGACGAAGACGGACGCGAGCACGGTCACCTGGCGTGGCGTCACCGGCAACGTGAGCGCGACGGGCACCGTTGACGCCGACGCGCCCACCGCGGCCTCCTCCACCGGCCCATCACCGTCGGCGCCCGTTTCAGCGTCTTCTTCATCCCCGCGGGAACGCGAGCACACCTCCACCGCACGGTCACTGACTCCGATTATGGCGATCACGGCTGGTGTCCTTGCGCTGGCCGTTATCACCGGTCTCGCGCGACGATCGGCGCGTTCGCGCCGGGCGGCTGCCGACGCGCAGTTCGACCGTGATGCTACGCTGCGCGAGGCACAGCGACGTTCCGCTTCCGCACGAAAGAGTGCTGCCACCCCCTACGGGAGGCGGTCTCTCGCGCCGCCCTCGTCAACGTCCGAGGAGAATGCATCCGCGAGCGCGCAGGCCCGCGACCGTTCTGACGCGCAGTCGGGCGCTGAACGCTTTTCCCCACCCGACCACTCCTAGTCGGCCATAGACCACAGTGGCCCCGGCCTCGGGGACGAGGTCGGGGCCACTTGTCGATGGATCAGCCGATGTGGAAGTAGCGCTGCACAAGCTCCTCGACAGAGACACGCGAGTCCGCCAGGTCATCACGCAGGTGTTCGTCACCCAGGTCGATGAGGCGGGACGCCCACGAGTCGATGAGGCCCGACGGGAAGACGTCCTTCGCTTCGTAGTCCTCGCGTTGGGCGAGAAGCCTGCCGGCGGCCTCGAAGCAGGAGGCCGGCAGCTGGTCGAGGCCGGGGGTCTGCGATGCGTCGCCGTCGACCTTGCGCTCACGCGCGTACTCTTCCATGCCCGGCTCGGTCAGGCCAATACGCGCGGCGACGGCGATGCCGGCGAGGAGCAGGTGGACCGCTGCGGACCCGTCGGGGCTGCGCAGCTCCACCGTCTGAGAGTCATTGGGCAGGTCGGCGATCGGCGGCTCGATGGGGTTGGCATCACGGAACATCGAATCGTCGATGTTCTGCCAGCCGAGAGGTACGCGCACCAGAACGGAGCGGTTGCGGTCGCCCCAGCAGATCGAGGTTGGCGCCTCCTGATGGGGAACAAGGCGCAGGAATGAGGTGGGGACGGTGTTACCAAACGCTGTGAGCGATGCTGCGTGCGACAGGTAGCCTCCGATCACCTTGAGCGCTGTGTCCGTCAGGCCAGATCCCGTCGAGAACTGGTTGACGCCGTCCTTGACGATGCGGGTATGGAAGTGCATGCCCGATCCGGCTTGCCCCACGGCAATCTTCGGCGAGAAGGAGACATGAATGCCATAGGAATGGGCAACTTCGCGCAGCACCCACTTGGCGAGCACCATCTGGTCGGCAGCATCCAGCGCATCGACGGGTAGGAACTCGATCTCTTGCTGAACCATCTGACGCCCGTCGGCGACGAAGTTACCGACCTCGGAATGGGCGTACTTCACCGAGCAACCGATGGCAACGAGGTGCGCGAGAGTCTCCGTGCGCACGTCCTCCCACTTAGAGAAGGGCCCGGATTCGTGGTAGCCGCGCTGAGGCTCGACGGGGAACAGCTCCTCTTCCTCCGAGAAGAGGTAGTACTCGAGTTCACCGAGGGCCTGCAGCTCGCAGCCCGTCTCCTCCTTGAGCGCTCGCTGAGCCTTCCGCAGGATTTCCTGGGGCGCCGAGGCCAGGGGGCGGCCGTCAACATCGTAGAAGCCACAGAGGATATCGAGGGTCGGGATGTGCGAGAAGGGATTGAGGAATGCGGTAGCCACGCGCGGCACGACATACAGGTCCGAGGAGGTCGCCTCGACGAATGTGAACAGGGAGGAACCGTCGACGCGCTCTCCGAGAGTCAGCACCCGATCGAGGTGGGCCTTGGATTGGATCGCGAAGTTCAGGGTCTTCAGGCGTCCGTCCCCTCCGACGTAGCGGAGGTTGAGCATCTGGATGCCGTTGTCCTCGATATAGCCGATGATGTCGGCTTTCGTAAACTCCTTCGCGGGCTTTCCGAGGGCCTGCACGAGCGGGTTGGGGTTCAGAGACACTGTGTCAGTCGACAGCATGAAACACTCCTCTTTGAGTATGACTAGGTTCACATTAGCAGAGATATTGTATCCCTAAACGACAAACCCGACAGTCGGAAGATATTCGCCATTTCCCTCACGATCCCACCAGGCCACCGGCATGCTCATGGCGCGGCCTCCTCATCGACTCCGCACGCACGTTCTGGCCAGTCCCCGTCATGGAGCTCATCATCACCGTCATGGCGCGTTACCGCCTGAATATCCTGCACTGGCATCTAACAGACAATGCAGGCTGGCGTCTCCCAGTACCCGGCTACCCGGCGCTCACATCTGTCGGAGCACAGATTCCACGAGATCCCGCACATTGGTACGACCGCACGTGCGCGCCTCAACGATCGGGCACATGGCGCACATCGCCCGCGCACACAACGCAGGGCTTCTATTCCGACGCAAACATTCGACACCTCGTTCGCTTCGCCGCGCAGCGGGACGTGAGCATCATTCCGGAAATCTCAATCCCATCCGCAGCCGGCGCCACAATCCGCGCATACCCGCACTTGGGCAACCCCGACCTCGTCTCTCCCCCCCCAAGAGGACAACTCAACGCTGCGGTCCCTCGCCTCATCCCTCCAATTCGTCGAGGCAGCCTTCCACCACGCGTGCGACCTATTCCCCTCCCCCATCATCCATATCGGTATCCCCTGGACCGACTGGAGCCAGTGGGAACGCGATCGACGGCTCGCACGGGCTGGTCTCGGCTCAGGACAAGACATTGAACGCCTCTTCATCGACAGAGCCATGCGCGTCCTCCACTTCCATGGCCGGCGCGCGGCCGCATGGGACACGGCAATCCACGCCTACGGCGGCCCACCACCTGGGACAATCCTCATCTCCTCACGCCACAGCGGAACCGAGAACGAGGATGCAGCCACGTCGGGCGCCTCATGGGTACTCGCAGACTCCGACCTGCTCACCCTCAACCACCCCGCAGCTGACCCCTCGTCACCCCAGTCCCCACTCACCGCGCGCCAGCTCGCTGATCAGCTCCCGCCAATGCTCCACAGGGAGCGGCTCAAAGGCGTCGAGGCCGTCGCCTGGTCCACATCGGTGACGACCCCAGACCTGCTCTTTTACCACCTCCTCCCCAGACTCCTCGTCGTCGGCGAGATCGCATGGCACGGGGACGACGCGCTCACCTGGGAGCACCTTGCTCCAACGATCGAGCGGGAGATGGCCTACCTGAGACAACACATCCCCTACTGGACTCCGGGGCGGCCATGAATGAGGGCCGCGCATCCAACCCGGATACGCGGCCCCGTGCCCCCTAGCGGGGCGGAGTTCGGAGCAGGCATGAAGACCGCCCCACTAGGCTTTCACGAACGCATTGACCACTTCTTGAGGCGCTCCGCGAGCGCGCGCGCATCAATATCCAAGCGCTCAGCTTCTGAGGCATCCCCGTGTTTAATCGCGCGCCAGTAGGCAATCTTTGTGCGCAAGAACTCGCGACGAAGCTCAATAATCTGCCCCTCCTCCTGGAGGCGGGCATCCTGCTGTTCCAGCAGGGTCACAAACTCGGAGATATCCCTCTCCCCACCCAGGCCAGACCGGACATATTCACGCATGTCCGCGATCGACATCCCGGAAGCGGACAGGCACGACACCCACGTCAGCAGTTCAAGATCATCCTCGGTGTATATGCGATGCCCGCTCGAGGCATCGCGAGCGATGGCAGGAATAACGCTGACATCCTCGTAATAGCGCAGGGTGGACGGGGGCAAGCCAACGAGCGCCGCTACCTCCTTAATGGAGTACGTGCGCCCGGAGCCATTTCCTGCCATAGCTTCACCCTAAAAGACCTCAAGCCCTTGAAGTCAAGCGGAACTGCGGGACGTGCATCACGCGCCATGACCTGCAAAAAAGCAAGTTTCCGTGCGAAAGGCCGGAGCGCAACGCGATTGGCCCGTTTGCTCACTTATCAAAGAAGCTCTGCGCGCCTCTGAAAGGACCAAATGGGACACGTTTCATCACGCAAATGTATGTCGAATCGATCCAGAAGCTCACACCCACCGTTGAGGTAGAAGTGCGCGTTTTCCTCGGTCGAGGTCACGAATCCATACGCGCGCCCACCGCGCTTGGCCACATAGTCGGGAAGAACCTGCGAGACAAGCCAACGACCGACACCGCGCCCTCGCATCCGCCTATCGACGGAGAGCACCTCGAGATACCACTCGAAGTCACCCTTATCGATTGTCACCTGGTCCGCGGAATCGACAACATCCGAGAACTCTTTCACGAGCAACGGTGGAGCATAGCGAAAGAACTCATACCCCCCACTGAGGAAGCTGCGAATGAATCCAACCTTGCGATCATGCAGGAGAGCCGTGCCTACGACCCGCCCTTCATGCTCAACGACGAGGGCATGAAGGACCCGCTGATACGAATCCGCAAGCATCCGATTGATTGCAGTGACACATTCCGGGTAGTGCTCCGCACGGTAGAGGTAAGGCTTGAGCATGATGTGTAAAGGATAGTCAAGGAATCCCTCGGTGATAATTCGTGTCATTTCGGGAATATCGGCACGCGTGGCAGGTCGACACTTCACAGAGCCCCTCCTCAGTTCACCAGTTTTTCACCCAACCAGTCATCGAAAACCTGACCTCAGTAGATACCTGTCATACTACGTGACAGGACACGATCACACCTTGTCAATACGGGACGCACGCCTTTGACAGCCCGCACACTTTTATTTGACGACCGGTCAGACTAGATCACTACGAGCACCCCTCGTTGCTTTGTATCCACGAACAGACGATAATCGAGTGGTTCATATCAGGAGGACTGCATGCGATTCTTTCGCGCCCTGTGCGCCACGCTCGGGGCTTTGTTCATCACGTCGACCGTCGTATTCGGCGCTCACGCAGCGGACGCCCCGACCCTATCGGAGGCATACGTCCTCACCAAGGACGGCCAGCTCGTCGACACCTTGACCATCGTCGATCCCTCTCGGACGATGAGCGAATCCACATGCACACCATACGCGGGTAGTTCCACGGACCAGCACGTCGAGTTCGTGACGCGCGACGATGCCACCGTCTGCCATATGCAGCTGATGTACACCCGCGCCCAGGATGAATCCGAGTTCACCCTCCAGAACTCGGGGGCATTCATGCTCTCCGCTCGCACCGACCAGACCCTTGCCGCGTATCGAAAAACGTTCGGCACTTCCCTCACTTTCGCCTCCGTGTCTCTCAGCGTCGAAGGCGAAGTACAGTCCGCAACATCGGGCGCAGCGACCTCTGCAACGACCTACGAGGGACGAGCACTCTCCGTGCCGACGTGGACGGGCACTGTCCCGCAGGTCATCACGGTGAACGGAACACTTGCTGCCGGCGGGAATCCGTCCGCGGCGGCCGGTGCGAACGCACTGAAGGATCTGTGGGGCGCAACGCCTGTTCCCGGCAGTCAAGCGCCCTCCGCCAGCTCAGCCCCCGCCTCGTCCGATTCCGATTCCTCTTCGGGCCCCTCTCTCGGGCTGCTGATCGCCTTAATCGTCGGCCTCATCGTCATCGCGCTGGTCGTCGTCATCGTCATTTACGTGGTTCGTTCAAAGCGCTCGAAGGAGTCCAACCAGGGGGCAGGACAGAGCGCATCTCCGTCCCACGCACGTCGCCCGAGCGCCCCTCAGGGGACGCAGGCCTCGGGGCCTTCCGCTGCGGATCGATCCGTAGACATGTCGCTACGGACTGCCACCGCTCCGGCAGTGGATCAGGGCCGAGAAGCAACGGTTTCGCCCGAGGCAACGCGACGCCCCTCCGCAGCCGATTCGTCTGCGCTCGATCTCGCCTCGCTCCCACAGCCCAAGCCGCGTGATACCGGCTTTGTCTGGCAGCACAAGTCGCGTCCCGAACCTGCTGCTCCCGCGCCCGAGGCTCCCGTTCAGGAAGCGAAGCCTCCAAAGCGCAGGCGCTCGCGCGACGGGCACCGCCCCGCTGTTTTCCCTGCGCAGCCGACACAGCCGATGCAGCCGATGGCTCAGGGGTCGGACGTACCTGCTGTGAACTATGCTCCGGGTTTCCCCCAGGGGCAGGACGCCACTGCGCTTGCCGGTGCCCCCCAGCGTCGCTCCGATCGCTATATGCCCTCAGCTCCAGCAGATCCTGTTCCTGCTCCTGCGGATATTCCGACGCCCGCCCGGGGCATCCCCGCTGAGCAGGTCTCGACGGCCACGGCCCTCACGCACGAGGCCGATGTCTACCACGAGCACCCGACAACTGAGCTGGCACATAGCGAGTCGCGCGTCTCGGCCCCTGTGCCGGCGCCGCCCGCAGACCAAGATGATGCTCCTGCAACAATGCTGATCCCGAAGGTTCGGCATGGAGTCGCACCTGAGCCAGAACCCATCGTTGTTCCTCAGCCCGAACCAGAGCCGATCGTCATCCCCCAGCCCGAGCCGGAACCCATTGTCGTCCCGGAACCGGCCGTCGTCCCTGAGCCGGAACCCGTCGTCGTACCCAAGCCCGAGCCCGAACCGGAAACCATCGTTGTTCCCGAGCCCGAGCCCGAACCTGAGCCGGAACTCATCGTCCCTCCCGCACCCGAGCCCGAACCTGAGCCTACGCAGCAGGCCTCGTTTGATCCCGTGATCGATGCTGGTGAGCTCCCGACGGCCCAGATTCCTCGTGTCCGCCGGGTGAATTCCTTCGATTGGTCTGCGACGACACGCGCCGAGACCGCACCTGTTGCCCCCGAACAGGCAGCCGCTCCCGCTGCCCCGGCCGCGCCGTACGTGCCGACAACGCCTCAGGTCACGCATACACAGGCGCCTCAGACGGCCGTGCCCCCGGCTCCGTTCGTACCGCAGACGCCGACCATGCCCCAGGCCCCCCAGGCCCCCCAGGCGTCCGTCGCCCCGCAGCCGTCCGTCACGCCCCAGGCGCCGGCGGTACCCGCCCAATTCCAGGAAGACTGGAACTCCGAATTCTCATGGAATGAGGAGGCACGCCGCGAACAGGAGGGCGAGTCGAAGCGCCGCAAGCGCTGGGGTTGGGGCAAGCGCCGCAAGCAGCGCGAGGACCACAACGACGCCATTGAGGCGGAGAACGAGGACCAGGCCTCGTCCGCGCGCATGCCGATGATCTCGGTCGACGCTCAGGACGACGACTGGAACGACTGGCAGAACTGGAACTCGAGGAGCTGATCGTGCGGGCGCGCTATCGGCGTCCCTCGGCCTCGGCTAGCTCGACGTAGCGCGTGATCTGCGCATCCAGATCATCTTCGTTGGATTCCCCCGTAGCACCCGCTGCGGGGGAATCCTCATCCTCCCCCTGCGCGTAACGCTCCATCAAAAGACGTTCGCGGTAGAGGTGATCCGCCGTCACGCCGATGGTGCGGATGAGGGACGCGTTGAGGCTCACGCCCACGATAATGCCGATGATCGGCACAATTTGGGCGATCTTCATGCCGACGAGACGCGCTCCGAGAGCCGCGAACAGGGAGTTGACCGACGCGGTGAGTGCATTGTTCCCGATGGTCTCCATCGATCCGCGTCTGGCGAGCTTACGCATCACCTTGTTGAGAAGGAGCATCGAGGTCTCTTTCTCGACGACGAAGGCGCTGCCCTCGTTCTCCGGAGATATCGCCTGGGACAAAACCATCGCGGCGAAAAGGTCTTCCGCGGGGTCCTCGGTGTCGTACCCGTAGTAGGCAGCCGTGTGAGAAACCAGGCGCGTCGCGGATGCTAGGAACGTCATAGTGTCGAGTCCGATCGCGGCCGCCACCACGCCGACACCGGGGGCCGAGGCAACACCTAGTCCGGCAAGCACAGCGACCGATCCTCCCGACGCGACGATGCTGCTGATCGCTCCCTCGGCGGCCGCAACCCCGCAATAGCCCACCTTCAGGTGCGGCTTCACTGAGCGAATCTGCGCCAGGCTCAAGTGTCGGATGTCCTCGAGGCACTCGATATCACACTCAGCCCGACGGAAAGCCCTCACGATTCGCTCGCAGCTGATCGAAGACTCGGCGGCTGATGTCCCGAGCTCGACGAGCTTGAGGATCCCAGAGGCCACCGCACCAGTGACAGCCGCCCCGCCGGGCACCTTGCGGGCAAGAGAAACGGCCTTCGCGAGGGGCGCGAGCAGATACGAGCGAATACGCTGCGAGATGACACGAGGCCTGATGGGGCGAATCTGCGCGGCTTTCCATTCCTGGATTGCGTCCCACTGGGCGAGGTCGTCAGTGCTCATGCGCGCACGCATCTCGTCGATCGCGTCGTTCATCTCCTCCGTGCTTTCGCTCATGACCGTCCTCTGCGCACCATCAGGCAGTAGCGTTTTCGCATCCGCCACCAACGCCGAAGCCCTTCGCCTGAAAGAGGGACGCCACCTTACTACGCACGACTCTCAGCCTCGGTCAGTTCGAGGTAGCGAGCGACGTCCGCGTTGATATCCGTGCCCTGTGGGGAAACCACGAGGGCGCTTGAGGCCTCTCCGCTGTCGGCCACCCGCCCGTAACGCTCGGCGAGGAAACGTTCCCGGTAGAGGTGATCCGCCGTCTCCCCAATGGTGCGCATGAGCGCCGCGTTGAGCCCTGCGCTCACGACGATTCCGGCGACGGGAACGATCTGGGCGAGCTTGCGGCTGGCCAGACGAACGCCCATCGCTGAGAAGAGTGATTTCATGGCGCTCACGATCGCGCTTCCGCCGAGCGATTCGAGGGATCCCTTGCGCGCGAGGTCGCGCATCACCTGGCTGAAGGCGAGCATCGTCGCCTGCTTTTCGACGACGAAGTCACGCCCGCTGCCGGCCGGGTCGATCGCCTGGGAGAGCACCATCGTGGAAAAGAGGCGTTCTGAGGGATCCTCGGAGTCGTAGCCGTAGTAGGCAGCGGTGTGGGCGACGAGACGCGTGGCTGCTGCCAGGAAGGTCGTAATATCGACGGCCATCGCCGAGGCGGTGACGCCCACGCCGGGCGCCGACGCGACGCCCATGCCGAGCACAGCGGCGAGGGAGCCACCGGAGGCGAACACGCCGCTGACCGCCCCCTCCGCGGCTGCCGTACCCGAGTATGCGAGACTCAGGCGAGGCTTGACCGCGAGCACCTGGTCGAGAGGCAGAGAGCGGATGTCTCGCAGGCTTGTCACGTCGTGTCCGGCCGCGCGATAAGCCTTGAGGATGCGCGTGCGGCGCACCGAGGCCTCGGATGCGGAGGCAGCCAGCTCGACCAGTCCGAGGGCTGCGGATGACATGGTTCGCCTCAGCGCTTCCCCGCCGGGAACCTTGCGCGCAATGGACACTGCTTTGCCCACCGGTGCGAGGGCTGCCGACTTCATCTTCTGCGTGATAGCGCGGGGGCGTTTGTCGCTCAGCTGGGAGGCCTTCCACTGCTGGATTTCGTCCCACTGGGCGGCATCGGCCTCGCTCATACGCGCACGCAGGTCGTCGTTCACGCGGCCCTCATTCATGCCGGTCTGGTCCATCCTGTCAGCCTACACAGCGAGCGTTCCATCAGCGACACAGAGCCGACACGCGCCCTGTTATGCTTGTGATCAGGCAGTCACATTCGGCATCGTTTGAAGGAGATTCCGTGGATTCTCGCTCGTCGCTCATCGACCAGATTAATCTCCTGCACGAGGAGAAGGAACACCAAAAGATCATCGCGCTCATCGAGGGGCAGCCCCCGTCGGCGATGGATTACGAGCTGACGAGTCTGCTGGCGCGCGCCTACATCAACTACGCGCAGCCCTACATGGATTCTTTCCGCGATCACATCAAGCACGCGATCGAGCTGCTGCGCAGCGTCGAAGCTGAAGGCATGGCGGACCCGCGCTGGTACTACCGGATTGGCACGGCCCTGTACTGGCAGGACGAGGAGGAGAGCGCGCTGACGTACCTGGAGCAGTGCGTCGCCATGGATCCATCCAACGAGGACGCGCCGGAAATCATCGCCGAGTGCAAGGCCGCCATTTCGCGCCGCACCGTTGTACGTCCCCTCAACGTGCAACGGCTGATCGATTACTTCGACCGTAACGACTTCAACTACAGGGTGGAAGACCAGAGCCTGCACATGGGTATCGGGCGCGGCTACTTCATTTTTTCGATCGCGAACGATGGCACGGACCTGAGCATGTGGGCCGCGATCCCCGAGGACGTGTCGATGGAGCTTCGTCAGCGCCTCATTCAGGCGTGCAATGACTGGAACGGAGCGACCACGTGGCCGAAGGTCTACGTGGCGTCGCTGGACGACGGCCGTCAGCGCCTGTGCGCCGAGCAGTTCGTCACCGCCCGCTACGGGCTCACGGACGCGCAGGTATCGACCAGCATCGAGCGTTTCGTCGCGTCGGCCGAGGCCTTTTTCAAGGATCAGATCGAACGTATTCCCGCCCTGGGTGGCACCCAGGAGTAGCGCTCGTACGCACACGTTTCCCGGCCTCATCGACGGGGACGAGGCCGGGGCGTGTGATGCGCTCACGCGCGCGGCGCGTAGACGCTGAGGCCTCCGTCGCTCACGGTGCCGGTAAGGGTCCCATCGTCCGCGACACGCACGCTCGGGTGGCCGCCGATGACACATTCCCATTCCTCGCCCACGTGGCGCGTTCCAACGTAGAGCGTCTTGTCTGACGCCATACGGTCGGAGAGGATGACCGCGCATCCGGAGCCGGGAATCTCTTCCTTGCCTTCGCGGGCGAAACCGACCACGTCGGGATCGTCGAAAGCATTGTGCTGGCGTCCGACGGCCGCGCGGGCACGGATCCCCATGAGGATCGGCAGCTCGCGCACGGCGGGCAGGTCGTCAGACTCGGGGGACCCCAGGAGGTCACCCCAGAACACGCAGGGAACCCCAGCCTCGTGGAAGAGAATGAGGGCGTAAGCGGCCGCCTTGAACCAGGTGGCAACCGTTGAGGCCAGCGACTGGCCGGGCTGGGTGTCGTGGTTCTCGACGAACGTGACGGACTGGTCGGGGTGGGACGCCGTCAGCGTGTTCTCCCACAGTCGGGACAAGTCGACGTTGCCGTCCGAAATCGACGCGTCGTGGAGGTGGTAGTGCAGGGGAACGTCGAAGAGCATGACGTCGGAGACCCTCGCCAGGTAGCTTTCGAGCTCACGCACGTCGCCGCTCCAGTATTCGCCGACGGCGGGCAGAAGGCGGCCCGTGGAGGTGCGCAGGTCGCTCAGCCAACGCGCGTAGAAGTCGGAACCCACGTGCTTGACGGCGTCCAGACGCAGCGCGTCCACGCCGGTCGTCTCGACGTACCAGCGACCCCAGCGGTCCAGCTCCTCGCTGACGCGGGGTTCGGTGACGTGCACATCGCAGCCCATGAGGAAGTCGAAGTTGCCGAACTCCGTGTCGACGGACTCGTTCCAGTGTTTGCCCTCGAAGAGCCACAGGCCGTTGCGCTTGGTGGCCTCGTCCCAGTCGACGCCGTGGAAGCACGTCCAGTCCCACGTGAAGTCCGAGTACGCGCCCGCGCGCCCCGGGAACGTGAAGCGGGTCCACGCCTCGATCATCTCGGGCTCACCGATGGCCTCATGACGGTCCTGGGGGTTGATCGGGGTGGCTCGCACGGTCTCGGTCGCGTCGGCGCCCATGCGGTGGTTGAGGACGATGTCGGCGCACACGGCGATTCCCGCCTCATGCAGGGCCTCGATGGCGGCCAGGTATTCGTCCTTCGTCCCGTACTTCGTGGGCACGGAGCCACGCTGGTCAAACTCGCCCAGGTCGTACAGGTCGTAGACGCCGTAGCCGACGTCGTTGATGCCCTCGTGTCCCTTGTAGGCGGGTGGCAGCCAGATGATGGTGACACCCAGGTCCGCAATCGCTTGGGCGTGCTGGGCGAGGTAGCGCCAGTGGCTGGCGTCCGGCGCCATGTCCCAGGCGAAGGCCTGCAGGATCAGGGGGCCCGCCTCGGTCTGGGACGAGGCCAGGGCCGGTTTCGTCGTCTCATTCACCCGCATATGGTGGCAGGTTTTCCCTCTCCCGGGGCTGAAAAAGTAGGAAACAGTGGCCCGTTAAACTCTGCGCCGAGGCCTGTGCTTCGTTCGTGGTTAAGCGCATCCCCAGCCCCGGCCTCATCTCCGAGATGCTACTTATTCCAACCGAAGAGCCCCTTGACGCCGCTGGTGATGGCGGAGGCAGCGCTCGTCGCGCCATCGGCAATCGCGGAGGCAGCGCTCGTCGCGCCGTCGGCAACGACCTTTGTCGTGCTCTCCAGTGCCTGCTGGGCGCTATCCAGCACGCCCAGCCCCTGGTCCTCGGGGGTCGCGTCGCTGACCGACTGCTTCCAGACCGCAGCGTCGACTCCGGGAGGCGGCAGCTCGCGCAGGTGGCCCTTGAGGCGAGTGGACTGGGACTGGAGCGACACAAGGGTCATGCCACCCGACACGACGCCTCCAATGACGGGGATAACCTTGGAGACGCCCTGCGCGAAGCTCTTCTTCGTCACGTTAATACCGATGAAACGCAGGCAATGCTTCATCACCGGGTACCACGAGGTCTTCGTGAGAGCCTGCTTCGTCACCTGCTTCTGGAACGCGGGCATCGCGACCGAGCGGGCGAACGTCGTCAGCGACTGGGCCGCGCCACCGACGCCGAGCATGACGCCGAAGAACATCGCGAGGACACCGATCGTCTCGTCATCCACCTCATCCATGTCACTGAGGAGCTCACGCCAGCCGTAGAGGTACGCGAGCTTCTGCATGATCCGAAACGCGTGCACGTAGTACTGCATCAGGTCCGCGGGGACCGTTCCGAGCATCGCGAAGCCGCCGGGGATGCCCGCAGCGAAGGACATCGCCGCGGACTTGTTCGTCTCGAAGGAGATGATGCCGTCGGCGAGCTTGTCGAGATCGGTCAAGGACACGCCTGCGAGCACTGGGTTCGAGTCGACTGCGCGCGCGATCGCGTCGTCACTCATGTGGAGCTTGCGCAGTTCCTGACGCAGGAACTCATCGCGGGTAATGCGCACGCCGCGGATACGCACGACCTTCTTGAGGAACTCGATCGCGTACTGTTCGGCCTCCGAATCCTGTTGTGCGATCGTTTCGCGCAGCTCAGCGATGCCATCGGAGGCTTCTCCTGTGAGCTCCGCTTCGTCGCTTGTGTCGAGCACGATCTCTCGGCCGTTTTCTTCGAATTCGCCGTTGACGCCGAGCTCGTCGAGGTTGTCGCTCATCTCGTTCCTTTACACTGCGTTGTGACCTCAACACGAGGCCTGGATACGCGACAACTATAGCCTACTTTTTCTGCGATTTGGCGCCCATGACACACCGTCATTATTCTCAGGTGCGCGGACGTCAGCGTCGGGCCTAGGCTGGTCTCATGTGGATCGTCGCGGCCTGCTTGTCTGCCTTGTTTGCGGGACTAACCTCGGTCCTGGCTAAGGCGGGCGTCGCGTCGACGAACTCGACGGTTGCGACGGCGCTGCGCACGGTCGTCGTGGCCGTTGGCGCGTGGGGCATGGCGCTTCTGATCGGCTCCGCTTCCGGCGTTGCGTCTATCGGTGGGACTTCTGCACTGTTCCTGGTTCTGTCCGGACTGGCGACGGGGGCTTCGTGGCTGTGTTACTTCGCGGCACTGTCTCGAGGGGACGTCTCCCGCGTCGCCCCCATCGACAAGCTATCGACGGTCCTGGCGATCATCCTTGCACTCATCCTGCTGGGTGAACCCGTGAGCGTGTGGGGCAGCATTGGAATCGTCGTCATCACGGTGGGGACGCTGCTGATGGTGGAGCCCTCCGACCTCTCAGGCCTGCCGCGTGCGCTGCGCGGGGGTGGCAGCTGGCTGACGTTTGCGCTCGCATCCGCGCTGTTCGCGGCACTGACGTCGATCCTTGGGAAGGTCGGCATTTCGGGGGTTGATCCGACGCTGGGGACGGCGGTGCGCACCCTCGTGGTACTGGCGATGGCGTGGGCGATTGTGGGGGCGCAGGGGCGGATGGGCGAGGTTCGGTTGATCCCCGGCCGGGAGGTCGCGTTTATCGTCGCGTCGGGCGCTGCGACGTGCGCGTCATGGCTGGCCTACTACCACGCCTTGAAAGATGGGCCTGCATCGGTCGTGGTGCCCATCGATAAGCTGTCGATTCTCGTGACCGTCGCGGTGTCAGCCGTGGCGTTTCACGAGCGTTTCACGCGGCGCTACCTGCTAGGCCTCGCTCTCATGTGTGCGGGAACTGCGGCGATGGTGGTGGCGTAGGTCCTTACCCACACGGCCATCTAGTGGCCTTGTTTTTCTTCCCAGGTGTCGGTGTTGGAGACGATGAGGTGGTTGAGGGGGA